>ENA-OZJX01000016-OZJX01000016.1-human-gut-metagenome-genome-assembly--contig:-NODE-16-length-85585-cov-16.916357_pt1 | contig 85585 bp, 82 predicted proteins | sample MGYA00244177_ERZ653752 | MGnify/ENA primary metagenome ERZ653752 (study PRJEB26926, sample SAMN06165333) | human gut metagenome | biome: ENVO:00009003; feature: ENVO:2100002; material: ENVO:00002003... | reverse complement strand
GTGGGCGCTGAGGGATTCGAACCCCCGACCCTCTGCTTGTAAGGCAGATGCTCTGAACCAGCTGAGCTAAGCGCCCGGGATCGGTAGTGACCGGAACTTTCGATTTCTGAACACCGGAGTTCTGTTGAGTGGGCGCTGAGGGATTCGAACCCCCGACCCTCTGCTTGTAAGGCAGATGCTCTGAACCAGCTGAGCTAAGCGCCCGTGTTCTTTGTCGAAAGCGATGCAAAGGTACAACGATTTTTTGAACTGGCAAACATTTTGGGCAGAAAAAATCGATGAAATTTCATTTTTATTGCGTAATTTTGTGGTCTCCAATCATTTTACAATTTCAAATATCACTCATGCAACTGACACAACTTACTGCAATTTCCCCGATTGACGGTCGTTATCGCGGCAAATGCGAGCGACTTGACGAGTATTTTTCCGAATATGCCCTTATACGCTACCGCGTAAGGGTAGAGGTGGAATATTTCATCGCCCTTTGTGAGATTCCGCTGCCGCAGCTTGCGGGAGTCGACCATGGCGTATTTGAGAAATTGCGCGACATATATAAAAACTTCACCGTTGACGATGCGGCACGCATAAAGGAAATAGAGTCGGTGACCAATCATGATGTGAAGGCGGTCGAATATTTCCTTAAAGAGCGTTTCGACTCGCTTGGACTTGAGGCTTACAAGGAATTCATACACTTCGGTCTTACTTCGCAGGATATCAACAATACATCAGTGCCTCTGTCGCTGAAAGAGGCACTGCGCGATGTCTATCGCCCGCTGCTCATGGAGCTTATCGAGCATCTTGAGGCACGCGCCGACGAGTGGCAGCAGCTACCCATGCTTGCGAAGACCCACGGACAGCCCGCGTCGCCCACGCGTCTCGGCAAGGAGATACGTGTGTTCAGCTATCGTCTCCGCCGTCAGCTCGCCATGCTTGACGCCGTGCCCGTAAGCGGAAAATTCGGCGGTGCCACCGGTAACTTCAACGCTCACCTTACCGCATATCCGTCGATTGACTGGCGCGCTTTTGCCGCCAAGTTCCTGGGCGAACGTCTCGGCATAGAGCGTGAGGAATACACCACCCAGATATCCAACTACGACAATCTTGCCGCGATATTCGATGCCCTGCGCCGCATCAACACCATCATCCTTGACCTTGACAAGGATATGTGGCAATATATATCTATGGAATATTTCAAGCAGAAAATCAAGGCGGGTGAAGTAGGGTCGTCGGCTATGCCCCATAAGGTCAACCCCATCGACTTTGAAAACTCTGAGGGTAATCTCGGCATAGCAAACGCCATCCTTGACCATCTCGCAACGAAACTGCCTGTATCGCGTCTGCAGCGTGACCTGACCGACTCCACGGTGTTGCGCAACATCGGTGTGCCTCTCGGTCACATGATGATTGCCCTTGCTTCTACCCTCAAGGGTCTCAACAAGCTCCTTCTCAACGAGGCGGCAATCAACCGTGACCTTGATAACATGTGGAATGTAGTTGCCGAGGGTATCCAGACCATCCTGCGCCGCGAGGGTTATCCGAAACCTTACGAGACTCTGAAGGAACTGACGCGCGTCAACACTACAGTGACCGCCGAGAGCATCGCCGAGTTTATCGACACTCTCAACGTGAGCGACGAGGTAAAAGCGGAGCTTAAGCGTCTGTCGCCCCACACTTACACCGGTTATTGATTCGACTTCCGCAAGCGAAAGCTGAAGGTTAAAAGCCTGCAATGCAAACGGGTTAAAAAAAGGTTATGTCGCCATCGGTGTCCCTAAACCCTTTTAACCTTTTAACCCTATAACCTTATACCCTTAAGTTGAGCTTGCGAAACTTAAATTAAAATACATCATGAAAAAGATTATGTTTATGCTTGCGGCGGCGTTTATCGCAGCCGCCGCGCTGACTTCAGGTAAACCCGCTTCTGCAGATTCACGAAAGTGGATGGAGAGCGGCGAGTGGAACAATGGTTGGAACGTCGCCGTACATCCGTCGGTCAACGCCGATGAGTTTTACGGGCAGTACACCAAAAACAAGGAGCTGTGGGACACTCTCTTCAGCTATCTTGCCACTCTCGACCTCGACTCGCTTCCGGTAGGACGCATTGACCTTGTGCCGGGGCGTTGCTGGATAAAGATGAGTGAGTACACTCCGAGGGCTGCAGAGGATGTCAACATCGAGCAGCATCATAATTTCATCGACCTGCAATATACGCTGCGTGGCAACGAGAAGATGGGTTACGGACATGATGTCAGGGTCAAGCATGAATATAATCCCAAGAAAGATGTGGCTCACTTCGATGCCGACAGTGTCGACTGGTATGTGGCGGGACCCGAGGCGTTTTTCCTCTTTTTCCCGACTGACTACCATCAGCCGTCGGTGAGGTTAACCGACGAACCGGGCGTGAGCCGAAAGCTGGTGTGCAAAATAGAGTACCTGTGATTCAGATGGCGCATGAAAATGCGCCATCTGAAGGTTATAGGGTTAAAAGGTTATAGGGTTAAAGGCTTGTCATTTTCGGCGCCCAATACTTGTACGGGGCGTTGGTAAGGCGCATAAGCACCAAAAGGACAAAGGTATGAATTTCCCGATAGGGATAATCTCTATGTAGCCGGTGGTTGAGCGAAGCGATACCACCGGAAAGGGAATAAATAATGTGATGTTTCCGTCAGGAATCATCACGGAGCGTGGTTGATGATTCCCTGCCATGGGCAGCAACTTTTCGGTTTTTGCGGACGCGGCATGCAACAAATCGGTGACGCATGTTTGGAGATATTGATATTTTTCATTACTTTTGAATTATCAAGTGACGCAAATATGTTGCGCCACGGTGTAAACCTCTCCTGGATATGGCATTTGACAGACTGAAACTATTGCTAAAAGATGAACTTGGGTATCTGCCCTCCGATACCGGGCTTGACGAACTGTTTTCGCGAGGGGAGATGCTGCGTCTCTCCCGTGGCGATGTCGTGATAACCGAGGGAGTGAAGTGTCCCGATGTATATATAATCCAGGACGGAATTGTGAGATTTGCCGATATGAACGGTGACAAGGAGCGCACCTTCGCTTTCGGGCTTCCCGGTACCATGTTTTCGTCAAAGCATTCATTTGCCATGAACCTGCCGTCGTTTTACAGGGCTGAGGCGTGTTGCGACTCAGTGTTGATGCACATCCGCAGGGAAGATTTCTGGGATATCGTGCCCCGCCATCATGAATTGACGATATGGATGTTGCGCTACGCTTACGGCGAGTTGTTTTATCATGAATACCGTAATGCGGTCGTGCATAAAGGTAGCGCGGCAGAGCGTTACCGCAGCATGCTCGGCGACCGTCCTGAAATTATAAAGAAAGTGCCGCAGAAAATCATTGCCTCCTATCTCGGGGTGACCCCTGAATATCTTAGTAAACTAAAGAATGCGTTTCTGAAGGAAAAACGCTGACATAATGCGCGGATATTGCCTTCATACATGGCAATATGTTAATTTAGAATGTTAAAAGACGAGGATTGTGCCATTTCTTAATCTATATTAAGTTTTTTGTGTAAAACAATATCTATTTTTGCGAATAAGCAGTTGCCCATGACACGCTTGTTGTACGGGGCATAAATGATATTATTATATTTCATTACATAAAAAGTTAAGCTATGAATTATTTTACTCGAAAAGTTACGGTGCTCGCGGCGGTGTTTGCCGCGTCGGCTATGGTTTCGGTAGAAGCGCAGGAAAAGTCGCTTGACATACAGGTGAGTGACATTTCATGTACTGATGCTTCGGTTACGATTACTCCATCCGATGAGTCGGTGGGCTATTACTGGTATTTCCGCCCCAGGACTGAATTTGACGGTATAGGAGCCGACAATATTATCGAAAATCAGATAACCAACTGGAAGAATAATGCCTCACTTTATGAGGATATGACCTGGCAGGAGATGATGAATTTAAATCATGGTGTTACCTCGACTACTTTCAGGGATGAGCTTTACAGCGGTTTGATGTGGGACACCGAATATGTGGTTTATGGTTTCGGGATGACACCGGAAGGCGAGGTGTCGGTTCCATTAAATTATGTAGGATTCAAGACTGATGCACCGGCGAAATCAGACAATACGTTTGCGGTTGAGATTCTGTCGATATTGCCCGATGGAAAGAGAATGACTACATCAGTGTCGGTCACTCCGTCAAATGACGACCCGTATGTCGTGTATCCCGCTGAAAAGAGAGAGGTTGATGGTTATGACCTCACCCCCGGTTCGCAAGAAGAAAAGGAATTCTGCTCCATGGTGCTGACCTATGGTGAAAAGCATACCGGAAAGGCAGAAATCACGTTTGACCAGCAGCGTAAAGACCGCGACTATTGTATCGTGGTTGTCGGAACTGCCGATGGCGCTCCTACTACAGCCCCCGTCATTGTTGAGTATAGAACTGAGGAGAAGCAGCCTCAGAAAAACGAGTTTATACTCGAAGTATCTGATATCACCACTAATGACTGTCATGTGAAAATTGTGCCCCCGAGTGAAGACATGCTCTATTATTGGTATATGCCTACAGCCGCTGCGGTTGAGTTCCGCGGAGGAAAAGAAACTGTCGATATTGAGCTTGACCGTGGATGGTATGAGTATGTGTCAGGTCTTTATGGGGGTAACCCTTCCTGGCAGGAGTTGATGAGCAATGATCTATCCAAGGGGACATTGGACGGTCGCACGACCGATCCGGGGCTTTCTGATAAGTGCCCCGAACTAAGATGGGATACTGACTACGTATTGTATGCTTACGGGGTGAATGAGCAATGTGAGCGTATTACCGATATTTTCTTCTATGATTTCCGCACTGCAGCGCCTGAAAAGTCTGACTTGACATTTGACTTCAAGCTTATAAACGTAGAGGTTGATGAAGAGTATTCTACATCAAAACGTACTGCCTATAGAGCCACAATAGATATCATGCCTTCAAATATTGAAGAACAATACGCATTTGACTATTGCGAGACGAAGTATCTTGATGAGTACGGAGAAGGTGCTATCGATGATTATATATATGACCAGTTCCGTCCTTCTTGCAGGGTGGTTACTGATGCGGCAGAGGTGGTGATTCCGGGCTTGCGCGGTGACAAAGAATACTATATTATGGCGGCAGGCTGGGAGAAAGGCGCGCCTACTACCGAACTGTTCACGTTTAAGTTTGACTGCAAGAATGTCGGGATTGACGCTGTCGACGGTGAAAAAGTCGTTGTCAAGGCTGTTGCCGGAGGGATAGGTATTACCGGTACATTCGCCGATGCAGCCGTTTATGGGCTTGATGGCAGGATAATGGGGGCTTTGCGTGGTGACGGCGCAACACTCTCTGTTCCTGCGGGCATCTACCTTGTGAAATATACCGAAGGCGGCAAGTCCTTCACTACCAAGGTGTTTGTGAAGTAATCCTAAGTAAGAATAATTCCCGAACGGTGTCACGCAACAGGCGTGGCGCCGTTTTTTTCGTTTACGTAGCGCGGAGTGTGTTGCAAAACTATGATTTCTCCCTCTTTTAACCTTTTTAACCTCTTAACCATCAACTTTCGCTTGAGAAAGTTGAATTATTTATATAATTAATTGTTACAGTCGCAGAAAAATCTTAATTTTGCATTGCTGACAGATGATTGTATGTGTATGGCATACAGTATATATGAAGAGTAGTAAATTAAAATCTTATAATTAATCGATAAACTGAAGTTTTTAATCGGGCAAACAGCCCAACGACGCCGAGAGGCTTGACATCTATTTTTACAATTACTTACTTAAAGGAATTAATGCATTATGGACAGCAACGAAGAAAAGAAGCCAAAACGACCGAGAATCGGGGAGAACCGCATTGCTGCCTCGTCGGAGGGCGAGACCGCAATTTATGGTAAGGTAGAAAGTGACCATTCAGGTGACTATAATCAAAACGGTGAGGCGGGATCCCGCCAATATGGTAATTACGACCGTCCTTACCAGCCCAGAAATAATTACAGCAATAACCGTCAGGGCGGATATAACAACCGTCAGAACGGCTATGGCAATAACCGCTACAACAATCAGGGCGGCTACAACAACCGTCAGGGCGGTTATAACAACAATCGCTATAACAATAATCAAGGGGGATATCAGCCCCGTCAACAATATCAGGCTCCTGCGGTGACAGAAGGCGCTGAAAGCAATGCTGCCGAGCATACCCAATCCGAGGGATATACCCCGTCAACGCAGCAGGAAGGCGGCTACAACAACCGCTACAACAATCAGGGCACTTATAACAACAACCGTCAGGGTTACAATAATAATCGCCAGGGCGGCTACAACAACCGTCAAGGCGGCTATAACAACAACCGCCAGGGCGGCTACAACAATAACAACCGCCAGGGTGGTTACAACAATAACAACCGTCAAGGCGGCTACAACAATAACAATCGCCAGGGCGGTTACAACAATAACAACCGTCAGGGAGGCTATAACAACAACCGTCAGGGAGGTTACAATAACAACCGTCAGGGCGGCTACAACAATAACAACCGTCAGGGTGGTAACCGCCAGAACAACAACCGCCAGAACAATTTCGGTATGCCTCGTCAGGGCAAGAGCTTTGTGCCCCGTCCCAAGCGTATCGAATATGAGATGCCTATACCCGATCCCAACGAGCAGATACGTCTCAACAAGTTCATGGCAAATGCCGGGATATGCTCGCGCCGCGAAGCTGACGAGTTTATCCAGCAAGGACTTGTCAAGGTCAACGGCGAGGTTGTCACCGAACTCGGAACAAAGATATCGCACAACGATGTCGTTGAGTATGATGAAAAGGTTGTTACACTGGAAAGCAAGTGCTACATCCTTCTTAACAAGCCGAAAGATTGCGTGACTACCAGCGATGACCCCAACGGCCGCACGACAGTCATGGACCTTGTAAAGGGTGCCTGCAACGAACGCATCTACCCTGTAGGCCGTCTTGACCGTAACACGACAGGTGTGCTCCTGCTCACCAACGACGGCGACCTTGCGTCGAAGCTCACCCATCCCAAGTATGTCAAGAAAAAGATATACCACGTGTGGACCGACAAGGATATCACCGAGGATGACATGCAGGCTATCGCCGACGGAATCGAGCTGGAGGATGGTCCTATCCATGCCGATGCCATAAGCTACGCTACAGAGACCGACCGCAATCAGGCAGGTATCGAGATTCACTCAGGCCGTAACCGCATCGTGCGCCGTATATTCGAGAGCCTCGGCTATCATGTGACCAAGCTCGACCGTGTATATTTTGCAGGTCTGACCAAGAAAAATCTCCCGCGTGGCCGCTGGCGTTATCTGACTCAGGAAGAGGTGAATTTCCTCAAGATGGGTTCGTTTGAATAATTCAATAGATTAACATTGAGATTAAATTGCAATGAAAAGAACTAAAATAACCGACCTCTTTAATCCCGCGCTTCTCGGAAAGGAAGTGTGTGTGATGGGTTGGGTACGTACCCGTCGTGGCAACAAGCATGTGCAGTTTGTCGCGCTCAACGATGGCTCCACGGTGAAAAATGTGCAGATAGTATTTGACATGGCGCAGTTCACCGACGAGCAGCTTAAGCCTATCACTACCGGTTCGTCGATAAAGGTCGACGGTATTCTCGTGGAGTCAATGGGTAAGGGGCAGAGCGTGGAGGTTCAGGCAAAGTCGCTTGAAATCTTCGGCACAGCCGATCCCGAGAATTATCCCCTCCAGAAGAAGGGTCACACTCTTGAGTTCCTGCGTGAGAAGGCTCATCTGCGTCCGCGTACCAATACATTCGGCGCGATACTCCGTGTGCGCAGCGCCCTTGCGTTTGCCATCCACAAGTTTTTCCAAGAAAGAGGATTCTTCTATCTCAACACTCCGCTTATCACGGCAAGCGACTGCGAGGGTGCCGGTGCCATGTTCCAGGTGACTACACTTGATCTCAACAATTTGCCCAAGGGCGATGACGGCAAGGTGGATTACTCTGCCGATTTCTTCGGCAAGCCTACCGCACTCACCGTGTCGGGACAGCTTGAAGGCGAACTTGGTGCTACCGCACTTGGCGCGATATATACTTTCGGTCCCACTTTCCGTGCCGAAAACTCCAACACTCCGCGCCACCTGTCGGAGTTCTGGATGATTGAGCCGGAAGTGGCGTTCTTCGACATAGCCGACAATATGGACCTTGCCGAAGATTTCATCAAGTATTGTATCTCCTATGCGCTTGACCATTGCAAGGATGACATAGATTTCCTTGCCGAGCATTATGACCCTGAGCTGGTAGAGCGTCTTAAATTTGTGGTTGACAATGAATTTGTACGCCTTACCTATACCGAGGGCGTGAAGATTCTCGAAGAGTCGGGTCACAAATTTGAATTCCCTGTCTATTGGGGTGCCGACCTGCAGAGCGAGCATGAGCGCTTCCTCGTTGAGGAGCATTTTAAGAAGCCTGTCATACTTACCGATTACCCGAAGGAAATCAAGGCTTTCTATATGAAGCTTAACGAGGATGGCAAGACAGTGCGCGCCATGGACGTGCTATTCCCGAAAATCGGGGAAATCATCGGCGGCTCGGAGCGTGAGGAAAATTATGAGAAGCTGAGCAAGCGCATCGAGGAACTCGACATACCTATGAAGGATATGTGGTGGTATCTTGACACACGCCGTTTCGGCACTGTGCCTCATGCCGGATTCGGACTCGGTTTCGAGCGTCTTGTATTGTTTGTGACCGGAATGACCAACATCCGCGACGTCATCCCCTTCCCGCGCACTCCCAACAACGCAGAATTTTAATCATTACCCTATTAATAGAAGCGGGGTTGCATCAATATTGACGCAACCCCGCTTTATTATCCTGCATATACCGGAGGACGTGGCAAAACTGCCAAAATGTAGGGACGTGCCTTTGGCACGTTTACATAACAATTTGCTTGCTCGACTAACATCGCAAAGCGATGTCCCTACATTGAGGGCAAAATCGTAGTTTCACAGTATCCCCCTCTACATACTGATTACCAGGTGCTTAGTATGCACTACCCAATGTAGGGGCGAGTGGAAGCTCAATGTCACTAACTTAAGGTTCAAGGGGCATAAATCCCCGCAAGGGGATTCATCTCGGTAACCGCGGGTAATGCCGAAGGCATACCCGTGGTTCAGGTATCTCTCTCCTTGACTCAACCCCGGGAGCGGGTTGCATAGGCGTCTGATTTGCATATATTTATGCAACCCGTTTCAGGGTTGCGTCATTGTGGGGGCATCGCTCTCCACGGGTGCCCCATCCGGGGCTACCCGCGGTAAACTCTATCTTGCCCATTCCGGGCAAAATCCTTAAGTTAGTGACATCGAGTGGAAACTCGCCCGCGCCCCACAGAAGTAAAGATACAAAAGGACAGATGGTCATAAGCATTTCCCTCCGGGAAACGTGATTGCGTCGCTCCGGAGGGATAAAATTCTTATGTCGTGGTCGGGCTTGCTTCCACAAGCCCCTACAGCTACGCGCTTATTAACAGGTACTTATTATGCACTAATCAATGTAGGGGCGAGTGGAAGCTCGCCCGCGTCCCTCCAAAAATTAATCCTTTGACTAAATTTTGTGCCTTGCTTAGAGGTTGAATGCCTTGCGGATGGTGTCGACCATGTCGAGCTTTTCCCAGGTGAAGAGTTCTACCTCGATAGTCTTGGTGGGTTCGTATTTCGACTCGAAGGTCTTTGTCACCATACGCGGCTCACGGCCCACATGACCGTAAGATGCCGTCTCCTGATATATCGGGGCACGGAGTTTGAGACGCTTCTCGATGGCGTTGGGGCGCATGTCGAAAAGATTCTTTACGATTTCCGAAATCTCGGCATCGCTCATGGCGACATTCGCCGAATTGCGTGTGTTGACATAGAGGCTTACAGGCTCAGCGACGCCGATAGCGTATGCCACCTGAACAAGAGCCTCGCGCGCAACACCTGCAGCAACAAGGTTTTTGGCGATGTGCCGGGCGGCGTATGCAGCCGAGCGGTCAACCTTGGAGGGGTCTTTGCCGGAGAACGCGCCACCGCCGTGTGCGCCCCTGCCTCCGTAGGTGTCCACGATAATTTTGCGGCCGGTAAGTCCGGTGTCGCCGTGAGGACCGCCGATAACGAATTTTCCGGTCGGGTTGACGTGCAGTATCAACCGGTCGTCGAAGAGTGCCTTCACTGCATCGGGCAGTTTTGCCTTGACGCGAGGCAGCAGGATATTTTCGATGTCGCTGCGTATCTTGGCGAGCATCATTTCATCGGCTTTCTCCTGTGTGCCTGCATCTTCGACAGGGATAAATTCGTCATGTTGGGTCGAGATGACGACAGTGTGTACACGCACCGGTTCGCCCTGCGGTGAATATTCCACTGTTACTTGGCTCTTTGCATCGGGGCGCAGATATGTCATCTCCACACCTTCGCGGCGTATGTCGGAAAGCTCTCGCAGAAGCAGGTGACTGAGGTCGAGCGGGAGAGGCATATAGTTGGGGGTCTCGTCGCAGGCATAGCCGAACATCATGCCCTGATCGCCCGCTCCCTGCTCCTCCTCGTTGGCGCGCTCGACTCCGCGGTTGATGTCGGCACTCTGCTCGTGAAGCGCCGAGAAGACTCCGCAGGCGTTGCCGTCAAATTTCAGTTCGCTGCGGTTATAGCCGATATTGTTGATGACCCTGCGGGTCACATCCATAAGGTCGATGTAGGCGTTGCTTTTCACCTCGCCCGCCACTACTACCTGACCTGTGGTGACAAGAGTCTCGCATGCTACCTTTGAATTGGGGTCATGGGCGAGGAACTCATCGAGGATAGCATCGGAAATCTGGTCGGCGACTTTGTCGGGATGTCCTTCCGATACCGATTCGGAAGTAAAAAGATAATTTTCCATATCGCATTTATTGGTTTAGTTGCATGTATAAATAAAAAATCTCCACATCGGCTGACTGCCGGGCGGAGTAAAATTCTATTCAAAAACCTTATGGATTCTATCTTAAATTCATGCGGTTTTAGCATTTTTTTCAGTGGTTGCAAGCAGCCAAATTTCTCCACCCGGACACCATGCCCGATATTTTGCCGCAAAGTTACGCCATTCCCCGCAAATCTCCAAACATTCCCTGTTAAAATTCCGGAATGTGGATTTTTATAATTATATAATGCTTAAATCATGCTGATTAACTATAATTTTCATAATTTTGTACACATGGAATCCTCAAAGACATCATATTCAATTTTTTGTGACGAAAGCTGTCATCTCCAATTTGACGGAAATGATATTATGTGCATAGGAGCGATTGTAGTTCCGGAAAATCATATTGAATATTACAAAAGCCTTCTGAAACATATAAAAAACAAATATGGCATTTTTCATGAATTAAAGTGGAATACAGTCAGTCGTACACATATTGCCATGTATGATGAGATAATCAAGCTGTTCTTTGAATCTCCGATGGCTTTCCGAAGTGTATTGATAAAAAATAAATCTAATATTCATGCACATACGCTTGACAGAGATGAGTATAATCGATTTTATTATTCTACGATAGAACGCCTTATCCGTTTCACAATGCGACATAATGGCAATGGTCTCGATACTTACAGGATTTTTCTCGATTTGAAAGATAGTCATGGAAAAATTAAATTGGCATCAATCTGTGATGAATTATCCAATATGATTGGGAATGCCACTCAAATCATAACATTGCAAAATATTCGATCTTATGAATCTCAGTTTATACAATTGGCTGATATAATCATTGGTGCCATTACCTATCGTGCACGTGGCTTAGACGGCAGCGAGGCAAAACTTCATATTGTTGACACGATAGAAAAATTGTCTGGTTACCGTCTTGATGAAGGTACTGAGCCGGGAGATGATAAATTTTCAATTTACGACTTTCAACCTAAAAGGCGTAATGGCTGACGATTCTGATGTCTTGGGAGGATTACGCCCGTATTTTGATTGCGAGCTAACTGTTTATGACAGAGACAAAATATTAGAATTGCATGAAAAATTCAGAAATGATTTTTTGAGTGAACAAGTGATTTTGGATAATGAAAAATTATGCGTAAAGCCGTATCCGTATAATGGGTCACACAAAGACGGTTTACCTGATTGGTTCAATGGATTGGTAGAGAAATTTGTGCATGTCATAACAAGAGAGGCAAAAGAAGATAGGCGTAAAATCGCCAAATCAATAAGGGAATTCAGGTCTGAACGTGCAGTTAGGATTCATTGGATAAGACCTATTATTGAAAATGCAGCTGATAAACGAATTACTCGATTCAAATATATTGAAAATTCTGGTCGCGAAAGGGAATATTTTTGGTACAGAGCTAAGGAATATATGGTAGTGGTGGAGTATATCAAACCTAATTTTGCGCTAATAACCGGATTCTGTGTGGATCAGACAAATCACGCATACTACATGCGTAAACTTCAAAATAGAGTAACAAAAAAACCGCATTTACGGTAATGCGGTCAACCAAGTCTTTCGTTCTTCGATCGATGACATAGCAAAGTTACGCCATTCCACGCTAATCTCCAAACATTCACTGTTAAATTTGCGAAAACCGGTTTTTGCCTATATTTGTGATGAAATGAAAGATACGTTTGTAAAAATTAAAAAGTGGCTTGCGTCCCTGTCGTTCAAAACCGGGGCTATCGTGGCGGCAATATGCGTGATGTGCTACATATTGTCGTTTATGCAAATGTTGCTTCCGGTGAGTGGTGCCGTTAAAGGGGTACTGTGGGCCCTGTTTTTCGGACTTGCCAAAACATGCCAGTACACTGCCATCCTCATTCTTGGGAAAGCAGGGGTAGAGCGGTTGCGCCGGATATTGAAATCGAGATAGCGGGCGGGTCAGTAGGCGTAGTAGTACAGGGAGCCGCCGTTGTCGAGGTCGTAGAGCGTGAGGGTGTTGCCATAGACGGTCCATTGGTAATCCCATTCATCGCCCCAGCCGTCATCAGGATATACCGTGAGGTAATAATCGTCTGCTTCCCAGCTGAATGACAATGTGGAGCCGCCGTTGTAGAAGTCGGTGAATACTCCGTAGCCATTATTGTAAAAGGTGAAGCTCGAGGAGCCGTCATCTCTCATCCATGTGCCTAAAAACGGGGCGTCATAGTAATAATAGTCATCATCCGGGTCACATGACGACAGGGTCACGGTCATTACCATGAGGAGCAGGCTGAGTAGCAGGGTCTTCTTCATCGGGGTGTCATTTATTTATAGTTTCAACATAAATTTTCAACAAATTTAGCGTAACTTTGTTGAAACACGAAAGAAAACTTTATGAATCGGACATCTTTCATACGCCCATTGTTTACACGTCGAGCCAAGATTGCATATCGCAATGCGCTTGATGCCGAAGCGGTGCAGCGCAGTGAACTCACCTGGCTTATCGCCTCGTCGAGAGATACCGTTGTCGGGAAGAAGTTCGGTTTCAAGGATATAAGGTCGTATGAGGAGTATCGTGAGCGTGTCATGCTTCAGGAATATTCCGACATACGTCCGTTGGTCGAGCGCATGATTGCGGGTGAACGCAATGTGCTGTGGCGCGGCGTTACACGCAATTTCGCCCAGTCGTCGGGCACTTCCGACGGGAAGAGCAAATATGTGCCTGTCACCTCCGACTCATTTAAGCGTAACCATTATGCGGGAGGATTTGACGTGGTGGCGCGTTATCTCACGCTTTACCCGGAGAGCCGGATGTTTGACGGAAAAGGTTTCATTCTCGGAGGCAGCTTCGCTAATGAGCTGACGCTTCCAAAGGGGGTGGTGGTAGGCGATCTCTCGGCTAATCTGATAGAACATATCAACCCTCTTGCCAATATGGTAAGAATCCCGTCGAAGCGGATAGCCCTGATGGAGGACTGGTCGCGCAAACTTCCGGCACTGGTGAAAGCCTCGTTGCGGGAAAATGTCACCAATCTGTCCGGTGTGCCGTCTTGGTTTCTTGTAGTGCTGAAAGAGGTGTTGAAGGCTTCGGGTGCGCAGGAACTTCATGAGGTGTGGCCTAATCTTGAAGTGTTTTTTCACGGCGGCATAGCGTTTGATCCGTATCGCGAACAATATAACCATATAATCGATCCTGCGCGTATGCGCTATCTGGAGACGTATAATGCTTCCGAAGGATTCTTTGCGGTGCAATGCGACCGCGACACTCCCGGTATGCTGCTCCTTATGGATATAGGGGTATTCTACGAATTTATACCTCTTGATGAGACAGGTAAAGAGACCGACCGCGCGCTTGCATCATGGGAAGTGGAGGCGGGAGCGACATATTCCCTCGTAATAACTGCGTGTAACGGGTTGTGGCGTTACAAGATAGGCGATACGGTGACCGTCACGTCGGTCAATCCGCTCAAGATAACAATCAGTGGCAGGACGAAGCATTTTATCAACGCCTTCGGAGAGGAGCTGATGGTGCATAACGCCGATGCCGCCATCGCAGCCACTTGCCGTGAACTGGGATGTGAGATAGCCAACTATACCGCCGCTCCGGTTTATGCTGCCGATAAGACGCGCGGAAGACATGAATGGCTTATTGAATTTTCAAGGAAGCCCGCTTCGATAGAGGAGTTTGCCGACATGCTCGACACTAAGTTGCGGGAGGTAAATTCCGATTACGATGCCAAGCGCACAGGCAATATTTTTCTTGACCGCCTTTCCGTGGTCGAGGCACCGGCGGGACTCTTCGACCGGTGGCTTGCCTCCACCGGAAAGCTTGGCGGTCAGCGCAAGGTGCCGCGCTTGAGCAATGACCGGCATCTGATTGAGCCGATGTTGAAGCTCATGAGGTAAGTATTGTTGTTATGGCATGGAGAAAGTAAAAAGTTAGGAACTACTTAAATAAAACATAATTATTATCATGAAATTACGCAGAATCCTGGCATCGGTCATTGCCGGTGCATGTGTCTTCGGTGCTTCAGCCGAGGTGAAATATGTATTTTATCTGGTAGGCGACGGCATGGGTATGGGACATGTGAACGCCGCACAGTATTATAACCGCATGGTGCTTGGCGCCGACGAGCCGATACTTATGATGCAGTTTCCGGTAGCCTCACAGGCTTGGACCTATTCGGCATCTTCGCCTGTCACCGACTCTGCTGCTGCGGGTACCGCTCTGTCGACCGGCAACAAGACTTACAACAATATGCTCGGCATGGCTCCCGACTCGGTGACTCACTATGTCTCCATCGCTCGTGAGCTTAAAGATGCGGGGTGGGGAGTGGGTGTGCTCACGTCTGTGGCTCCCGACGATGCCACTCCCGGGGCGTTTTACGCCCATCAGCCTGCGCGCAATATGTATTACGCCATTGATAAGGAGGCTGTCGCTTCCGGCTACGATTTTCTTGGAGGATGTTCTCTTCGTGGTACGAAGGGTAAAGATGGTAAGCCTAACGAAGTGCCCGCAATGATAGAGGAAGCCGGCATTGAGATTGCATACGGCACTGAACCGGCATCCAACCTCGCCGGAAAGGTCGACCGGCTATGGGTGTTGAGCCCTGAAAACGTGTGGGGTAACGCCAACAATATCGGTTATACGATTGACTCTATCTCCGGTGCAATGACTCTGCCGGCATTGACCAAGGTGGCGCTTGACCATGTGAGTGCGAAATCGCCCGACCGCTTTTTCATCATGGTCGAGGGTGGAAATATCGACCATGCCGCCCATGCCAACGACCCCGGCGGCGTAATAAAGGAGGTGCTTAATTTCCAGGACGCCATACGCGTCGCCTACGACTTTTATCTCGCACATCCCGAAGAAACGCTTATTGTCATTACCGCCGATCATGACACCGGCGGCATGGCTATCGGCCATCCCGACCATTACGGTCATGCCGACCTGGCGCTTGTCGATACTCAGCGTATTAGCAAGGATCGTCTTTCCGACTACTGCCGTGACCTCGTGAAGGAGGGTAAGACGATGACATGGGAGGAGATGAGCGAGCTGCTTCGCGACAAACTCGGATTCTGGACCAATGTGCCGCTGACCGAGGAGCAGACCAATCGCCTCCGCGCCGCATTTGACCGCACGTTTGTAGCCCGTCAGTCCAACGATGAAAAAGGACTCTATAATACATTCAACGAGTTTGTGACCGAGACCTTCCGTATCTATAATTATTGGGTGGGTACCGATTTCATCAGCCATAACCACACGGCAAACCCTGTGCCGGTATTTGCAGTCGGCGAGGGCGCGGAGAAGTTCAGCCACGTGCTCAACAACACCGACATTCCCCGCATAATCCGCTCCCTCACCCTCGGCGAATAACCTCTTCCCGTCTTGATTTGCAGACCGTTGTAGGGGCGAGTGGAAGCTCAATGTCATTAACTTAAGCAGAAGAGCCATAAATCCCCGAAATGGGGATTCATCCTGTTATCCGCGGGTAATGCCGGAGGCATACCCGTGGCTCAAGCTCCTCTCTCCTTGGTTCAACCCCGCAGTGGGTTGCATAGCCGCTTTATTAGCATATATTTATGCAACCCGTTTCAGGGTTGCGTTGTTGTGGTGGTATCGCTTTCCACGGGTGCCCACTTCGGGGCTACCCGCGGCTAACTTTATCTTGCCCTTTCAGGGCAAAATCCTTAAGTTAGTGATATTGAGTGGAAGCTCGCCCGCACTGCGTCTAAGCCGAATGTTGCCCGTAGGGCATCATCTGTATGTAGCCGGGGGTTGAGCGCAGCGATACCCCCGGAAAGCATTGCAAAGGCTGATGTTTCCGCAAGGAATCATCCCGGAGCGCGATTGATGATTCCCTATCGGGAAACGATGATGATGAGGCGCCGGTTGTCCGTAGGTTTCGCTGCGCTCAACGCTACGGCTACAAATGGATTATCCCTCCGGGAAAATTTTCCCGCACTAAAACCTAACCTAATAACCCTCTAACCTTTTAACCTCATAACCTTTTAACCTCATAACCTTTTAACCTTTTTCGCGGGATTTCCCGCGAAAAATTTCCCATTTGTACATTGGCGAGAGGTCGGCGCAGCTTATATTTGCAGCATTAACCGACTAAATAACGATGCTATGAAACGCACATTTAAATTTGACGAGGAATGGAAAGCGGCTATCGGCATGCTTCCACAGAAAATGCAGCAACAGCTTACCGAGGCAATCATCCGCTATCAGCAGACCGGAGAAGAATCGAAGCTTCCTCCGGTTGCTGCGGCACTATTCATGGTAATCAAATGTACGGTCGACCGCCGCGCTGCCGTGGCAGCACGTCAGCGTGAACGCCGAAACAGAAACGCCGCCTCAAAGCCTGCCCCGGAGACCCGCGAGGAAAAGACCAAGCGCATAGGCTGCCTGTTGAAGCAGAACCGACCCTACCTGCGCCTCATAGCGCGTAAATTCAACGTGGCACATGCCGATATAAAGTCATCCATCGACAAGGTTATTGCATGGCTCATCTCCACCGGCACCGAAATAGACGACACTGAAGGCTTTATGACCTACCTTTACCCCCAAATATTGACGCTCCAAAGGTGAGTTGTCGACTTTAAGGTCGTTAAGGTCTCTAATGACCCTAAGGTCGTTAAAGTCCCTCTCTAACAACTGAAAACTGACTGTTTTTGATGAGGAAGCGGGTAACGGATTTGTATTTTCGGGAGAAAATTTCTAACTTTGTAATCCGTTATGAAATACGGTTTTGACAACGAGAAATATCTCAAAATTCAGTCCGAACATATTCAGGAGCGTATAGCTCAGTTCGGCAACAAGCTTTACCTTGAACTTGGAGGCAAGCTCTTCGACGATCATCATGCGAGCCGTGTATTGCCGGGCTTCCAGCCTGACAGCAAGCTCCGTATGCTTTCAAAACTCAGCGACCGTGCCGAGATTGTGATTGTGATAAGTGCCGTTGACATCGAGAAAAACAAAGTGCGTACCGACCTTGGCATCACATACGACATGGATGTGCTGCGTCTGCGCACGGAATTTCAGAATCGGGGCTTCCTGGTAAGCTCGGTCGTGATTACCCACTACAACGGGCAGAGCAGTGCCGATGCTTTCCGCAAACGCCTTGAGCGCATGGGTATCAATGCCTACTATCACTATCTTATCGACGGCTATCCCACTAATGTGGAACTGATTGCCTCCGACGAGGGCTTCGGCAAAAACGACTATGTGGAGACCACTCGCCCGCTCGTGATAGTGACTGCACCCGGTCCCGGCAGCGGCAAGATGGCTGTGTGTCTGAGCCAGCTATATAACGAGCACAAGCGTGGTATCGAGGCGGGATATGCCAAATTTGAGACATTCCCGGTGTGGAGCCTTCCTCTGAAACATCCGGTTAACATTGCATACGAGGCAGCCACTGCCGACCTTAACGATGTCAACATGATTGACCCCTTTCATCTTGAGGCATACGGCAAGACCGCAATCAACTATAACCGCGACATAGAGATATTTCCGGTGCTTAACTCACTCTTTGAGGAAATATACGGCGAGAATCCCTACAAGTCGCCTACCGACATGGGCGTGAACATGGTGGGATTCTGCATCAATGACGACGAAGTGTGTCGTGAGGCATCCAAAAACGAGATTATCCGCCGCTATTACACCGCGCTTAACAATCTTGCGCTTGGCGATGGCAATGACAACGAGGTCAACAAGATTGCCCTGCTGTTCAAGCAGGCGAAAATAGACACGTCTTACCGTCGACCTGCCGTTGCCGCGAAAGAACGCGCCGAGCGCAGCGGAGTGCCTTGCTCGGCTATCGAGCTTGCCGACGGCACAATTATCACCGCCGAGACGAGCGAATTGCTCGGTCCGAGTGCCGCGCTGATACTTAACGCTGTGAAACATCTCGCCGGCATCGACCATTCGGTAAAACTCATACCGCAATCGATGATTGAGCCTATACAGCACACGAAGACATGTTACCTGCGGAGTCGCAACCCGCGTCTGCACACCGATGAGGTGCTTGTGGCGCTTTCAGTGCTGAGTAAGGATGACGAGAATTGCCGCCGGGCGCTTGAGGTGCTTCCCGAACTGAACGGATGTCAGGTTCACTCGACAGTGATGCTTGGCGAGGTCGACCACAAGATATTCAAGAAACTGGGCGTGGGGCTTACCTGCGACCCTGTGAGAAAGACCAAATAAATTGTTATTGATAAGGGGAAGGAGAGCGAAATGGATGTGATATCCCTGCTCTCCTTTTTTGTTTATTTAAGTTTCGCAAGCTCACTTAAAGATTAAAAGGTTAAAAGGTTAGAGGTTAAGTCAATGGCATTGCAATGTCGCTAACTTAAGGATTTTGCCCGGAATGGGCAAGATAAAGTTAACCGCGGGTAGCCCCGGAGTGGGCACCCGTGGAAAGCGATACCACCACAACAATACAACCCTGAAACGGGTTGCATAGATGTATGCTAATCAAGTAGCTATACAACCCGCACCGGGGTAGAGACAATGAGCGGATTCCATGTCCACGGGTATGCCTTCGGCATTACCCGCGGATAACAGGATGAATCCCCCTTTCGGGGATTTATTGCTCCGGCACTTTGGGTTGAGTCAATGGCATTATGCCGAGTGCGTGTCACGGCTTTTGGGGCGTTTCTTGAGATTGGGGAGGAATGCGGCGATGATGCCGAGCAGCGGGGTATAGGCGCAGAAATTGTATATCGCCTCAATGCCGTAACGGTCGGCGAAATCACCAAGCACTGCCGATGCGATACCGCCCACACCGAAGGCAAACCCGAAAAACAATCCTGAAATCATGCCCAGTTTCGTGGGCAGCAGTTCCTGTGCATAGAGCAGTATGGCTGGAAACGCCGACGAGAGCATGAATCCGGCGCAGAAACTCAGTATCACGGTGAGAGGAAGATTGACATGAGGCATCAGCAGACTGAAAGGTGCAGTCCCGAGGATAGATACCCATATCACCGGCTTTCTTCCGTAGCGGTCGCCTACGGGACCACCTACCAAAGTGCCGGCGGCTGTAGATACAACGAATACAAACAGGAATATCTGGGATTGTGACACCGTCACCCCGAATTTGTCAATCAGATAGAAGGTATAGTAGCTCGAAAGGCTTGCCATATAGATATACTTCGAGAATATCAGGATGATAATCACGCAGATGGTAAAGATGGTCATCCCGCGTGACAGAGGAAGTGTAGCATGGCTCTCCTTGCGTCGCTCGGCTTGCTTCAATGAGTTGAGGTATCCGCGATACCACCGGCATATAGGGCGCATCGCCCAGAAACAGAGTCCTGCGAAAAGCAGAAACCACATGATGTAGCGACGGTCGTGGGGCGCGACAATCAACGCCACAAGGAGCGGGCCTATCGAGCCGCCGAAGTTGCCGCCTACCTGGAATACCGACTGGGCGAAGCCTCGCCGCTCATGTCCGGCGAGCGAGGTGATGCGCGATGCCTCGGGATGCAGGGTCGCCGAGCCGAGTCCCACCATGAACACTGCAAGCAGCACACCTGCAAGCGAATTGCTGTAGGCGAGCAGCACGATACCTACCGAGGTGCTTATCATGCCCGCCGGCAGACTCCATACGAATGGACGCTTGTCAAACACATACCCTACCACCGGCTGAAATATTGAGGCTGCAAGCTGATATACGAGGGTGATAAGTCCGATCTGCGTGAAATTTATGCCAAGGTCGGTCTTGAGCATGGGATATACCGCCGTAATCACCGACTGCAGAAGGTCGTTGAGGCAGTGAGCCGCACTTAATGCAAGTAGCACATGAAATGTGGGCATCGAGGTGACGCGCCTGACTTTCTCTTTAATCATTGTCAAAAACAATCCTGAATATTGATTATGCGTTCCACGACATACAGCGCCACGATGTCCTTACGCGGTACATCCATGTCGTCGTATGCCGAGTTGGCGCTGCGCAGTATCACCTTTGTAGGGTCATGATGGCGGCGCACATATTTTACAACCCTGCGGTTTTCCATTATCACGACGTAAATCTGTCCCCATAGTATGTTTTCTGTATCGCTTTGGGGCAGAAACGCCACATATCCCCCGTTGTCGATTTTAGGTTTCATGGAGTCGCCTTTTGCACGGACCACCACCCAGTCGGGGTTGAGCTGCGGGAAATTAAGCTTGCCTATCACGTTTTCTTCCGTGAAGGCGCGCGTCATCTCTGTACATCCCGCCGCAACGTCGATATCATAGACGGGGATGCCCTCACTGCGGCAATCAGTGCAGATTTCGGCGACCTCTACTTTTGACGCGTGACCGGTTTTTTCAAAGGGGAGCCCCTCGCCGTCGCGAAGCCATTCCTTCGACACATTGAGGTTTACCACTATGCGGTTAAGCAGTGAATCGCTTACCGGCAGCTTGCCGCTAAGATATTTTGATACATTTGACGGGTCTATGCCTATCAATTTCGAGAACGCCACCTGTGAAAGGTGCTGTAATTCCATGAGATGACGTATTCTGCCTATTATGAGCAGGTTATTGTCGACCGGTGTTTCCATGAGTGATTATAATAATGATTTGTCTTGCAAATATACAGAGGTTATTGCAAAACACCAAGATTATAATTGTTAAAAAGCAACCGGACTTAATTTACCGGTGTTATCTTGGAGTGGAGGGGATACCACAGGTAGCCCCGTACAGTTGTGTCCGGATACATTTTCTTGAGATTCCCGACGTAGCCGCGTACCTGATAGATATATTTCTTAGGCTCCTCCTCGCCAAATTTGTAGTCAATCACGTCGATTGTCCCGTCGGCGCGCCACACGACCCGGTCAGGGCGGTAACGTCGCGCCTCTCCGCCACGCTCGTTGACGATAAACGCCCGCTCGTTAAGCAGCCGCGTGAAGCCGTTGAACCACGGTGTGACAGCCGGGTCGGACAATGCCGTCGAGATAAGACCGACGTATTCCGGAATCTCTTCCTCTGTGATATATCCTTTCATGGCGTGACGCTTCACTGCGCGGTCGATGTCGCGGGGAGTGCGTATAAGGCTCATTATGTTGTGAAGGATGATGCCCTTCTGACGCGGCAGCGACATCTCGTCAAGGTCCTCGATGCGGCTGAGATCCCAGATGTGGTCATTGTCGAGCGACATGTAGGGAGGCATTTTCACCGGAGAGGCATCTTTCTTTTTCTCCTTAGCCTCGGGCACGGTGGGAGCACCGAAAGTGAATGTGCCGTTTTCATCGGTGTACGAGGCAAGCGCCACGTGGTAGCCCCTGTTCTCGCCGAACTTGTCAATCCATTGCTCGGTAGCGTCACCAAGCGTTATGTTCATCATGCCGTGTACCGAGGAATCAGTGGGATTTGCCACCTTTTTATAGCCGATTATCAGCTCCCTGACGGCACGTGTAAACGCCACGTATGTCTTGTTCAGGATGTCGATGGTGGATTTTTTTGCGAAAGCCGCGTACTGTTCGGCAAATTCGCCCCGTTCAAGCACGGCTGTCGTGGCGAGAGGGATGAAGGGCGGGAGAGTGTGGGGACTGAAACGCGACAGTATTCCCAGCGGCTTGCCATCGTTGTCAGTGGTCTTGAACCACTCGATATTTTTTGAAGAGTTGAAGCTCCAGTCGACCAGCGGCACGTGTACGCATGGAAATTCTAGTCCCTTTGACTTATGGATAGTCATGACGCGGATGGCGTTTACCTCCGAGGGGATGGCAAGCGCACATTTTTCTTTTCCGAAGCCGTTCCACCATTTCATGAAGGCGTGGAGGTCGCCCTCGCTCCCCTCGCAGAAGTCGGCGATTACATCCTGGAACCCGCTGATATATACATTCTCAGCCTCGCGCATCTCATCGGTAAGGTAGCGGTTGATTATACGCTCGACAATCGACGGCAAGTTGATGCACTTCATCTCGGCGGCTTCATTGGCGGTGGTGTCACCCTCCGCACCATCGCCGTTGAATGTCAGTTCAATAGCCTTCAGCCGGTCAACGCCTCTTGAAAGATGGTAATAGTAGCGGCTCTGGATAGTGGCTACAGGCAGACGCTTTCGGGTGTCGGCAGTCTCCTCTTCGACCGGAGCAAACATCGACTGTTGCGCGTCAAGAAACGATAGTACGCTCGTGATGATTCTCACCGCTCCGGACGATGAAAGGGTGAGCGCGTCATCCGACATTATCTGAAGGTCGTGCAGTTCCGGTATAAGGGTCTTTTGCGCCAGCAGATAGTCAATCACCGCCCTGCCGTTGGTATTGGTTGATACCAGAATGGCGATGTCACCCATCTTGTAGCCTGCGTTAAGCTGTCTTACAATCTCGTCGGTCATGTTGTCGAGCGCGGTTTCGGTATTGTCATATTCCGTCGCCTTGACATATCCGTGTAAATCCGCTTTCGCGATACGTTGCACGACATTGGAGTATATGCCGGAGAGGTCTTTTGCCTCCGACATGTAACTGAACAGGGTGTTGTTGAACCGCACCACCTCGGCGGCACTTCTCCAGTTGGTGTTTTCCTTCGGGTTGTTGCCTCGCGTCACCGATTGCCGTGCAAACTCCTCCGGTACAGTCTTTACAATGAGGTCGGGGTCGGAATTTCGGAAACGGTAAATGGACTGCTTCTCGTCGCCGATGATAAGATTGTCATTGTCGGTGGAAAGGCTCTCCCTTACGAGCGAACGAAGGTTCGCCCACTGCAGGCGTGAGGTATCCTGAAACTCGTCAATCAGGAAATGCCGGAGTCTCACTCCGAGCCGGTCGTAGATAAACGGTGCTTCCGCCTCGCTGATTATGCGGCGCAGTATGTCGTTGGTGTCGCTGAGCAGGATGGCGTTGTTCTCATTCTTGAACTTAGCCGCCTGACGCTGTATCTCGCCGATGACACCGAGGCTGTAGACATTGGTGCGCAAGGTCTTCAGCAGATTTATGGAGTCATAGACGCGTACTGCCTCGGCTGCCGTAGCGGCGGCAAGATTAAGCACGTTGTCATCGGGACAGCGGTTTTTCTTGTACAGCACCGCCGGCTCGTCAAGTGATGCGCGAATCTTTTTCCCGGGTCCGCTGCCCCAGCTTCCTTCCGACCATATCAAGAAGTTTTTGCTGCAGTCTTTCATCATGCCGTCAATGCTGTCGGCTGCCTCAAGGGTGTCATAGGCGTGCTTTGCGACCTTGAAGAAGTCGCTCTCCAGTTGACGGGTCAACGCACTTATCTCTCTTGCAAAATCAAGGGTACGGGAGATATCCTCCAGATACGTGTCGATTGCCGGGGCATTGAGTTTGTAGGTCTCGGTCAACGCTTTCGAGGTGAATGTGACGAGAGTGTCGACAAGATTTGACTTGCGGTTGAATATATTGAAGCTCTTGCCTTCGCTTATATTATGGTTGATATACTGTTTTATCCAGCTTACGAGGGCTATCATCTCGCGCCGTGTGGCAAATTCATGGTCAGTGGCGCGGTTGACCGACGATAGCATCTCATTGACACCGACGGTGATAACATAGTCATCGCGCAGCTCCACCTCATAATTGCCGGTTATCTCCGCCTCGCGTGAAAAGGTGCGGAGCACGGTCTGGAAAAACGAGTCGATGGTGCTGATATTGAAATTGCTGAAATCGCAGAGCAGTTCGTGAAGAGCCTCGACAGCCTGTGCCTGCAGATGATAGCTGTCAGTGCGCAGTTCGGAGCAGAGGTCTTTTTCGTAAGGACTCTCTTCATCGCCTATCCCGGCGAGGCAGGCGAGCTGATGGACTATGCGGCGTTTCATCTCGTCGGTCGCCTTGTTGGTGAACGTGATGGCGAGAGTGGCGCGATGCCGGTTTCTGTCGGTTGAAAGATGATAGATGCCACTGTCGTCTTTTTCACCGAGGAGCATCTTGATATATGTGTAAGTAAGCGTGTAGGTCTTTCCCGAGCCTGCCGACGCCTTGTGTATGGTAAGCATAGGATGGCGGGTCAGATTATCCGCGCCTTATATCCCAACTCCTTCAGCAGGGAGAGCACATCTTTGCGCCGGTCACCCTGGATAAGAATTTCCCCTCCACGAGCCGAGCCTCCCGTGGCAAGGCGTTTCTTTAGCGTGGCGGCAAGGTCGAGCAATGCCTCGTCGGAGTCCTGCCACCCTGATATGATAGTAGCCTGTTTGCCGCCGCGACCTTTCTTTTCAAGGATTATGTCGAGGCGGAAAGCGGGGGTAGCGGTTGATGCGTCATCGGGGGTTTCGGCTGACTCACCTTCGGGAAGGTCGGGATTTGCGTCAAGAAAGGCACGTAATGCCGCCTGCATGTCGTTGGACTTCATGGATTCAGTATATTGGAGATGATGGGGTTAATCAGTTTAATCCGCTGATGCTGTCGCCTTCATCGATATACTCCTCGACAGCCTCCGCACGGATACCGGTGGTCGATTTGACTATCGACGACAACAGTGACAGATGAGGCAGATCCTCTACCGGTACATGGTCGTAATATTCATGAGCCTGCGCAGAATCGGTCGAGTAGGCATCAATATAGCATTGGCGTGCCAGCCCGATATTGTCTTCACGGTCGGTGTTATCGCTCAGTTTCATGTAAAGCATGGAGAGATTGCATAGCGTGACGGCATCCATTGTCTCGGCGTGGTTCTGGATTTCGCGGAGATTGTCGCAGATGCCTCTTGCCGCCTGATAATCTTTTTGCTCGATTGCCAGCTCGGCGTGTTCGAGATTTTCTCTGGTGCTTCCATTGTCACATGCCACGGTGAGAAGCATTGACAGCGTGATTATCAAGGTCAGGAAGTGATATTTCATAGTCGTGGATGGTTATTTGTTGGATTCCTTGTGATGGCGTATATAAAGATAGTCGATGTTATCTTTGCTCAGGGTAATAGAGTGGGCGTCATGACCGGTGATTTTTCTGGAAAAGCGTGGCGCGATATTCCCTACAATCGAAGTATCACCTTTGAGCCGGACAGTGTTGAGGTTATTGATGATGATAAGAGAGTCGCCGACGATACTCCATGTGCCGTCGACTTCCATCACAAGTACATCGGGGGCAATATTACGCACGACCGATTTTCTGTTTTCATTCAATTCCAGGACAGGCAGCTCGTCAGACAGTTGGGCATTGAAGTAGTCACCCGCAATCTCTTTTTCCTGACGTGACAGACCACCGCAGGAACACAAGAACAGCACAGTTGCGCCTATCAATTGAATCTTTCTCATAAAGGTTGACAATTTTTGCAATTACAAATGTAGCAAAAATAATTCAATCACCCAAAATCTCGCGGTAAACCTCTTCAGTCTGGCGCGCTATGTTGTCCCAATCGTAGGGCGACAGGTCGTAGTTGCGCTCTCCGGCATGTTGCGACAGTTTACTGTCTATAGCACGGGCGAGTCCGTCAATGTCGCCCACATGGAAGAAATCTTCGGGTGAAAGGCTGTCAAGGCGATTGGCGGGGATGTCGCTCACCACAACATCGAGATTGTAGCTCATTGCCTCAAGAAGGGCTATGGGCAATCCTTCATGATAGGAGGGGAGCACAAAGAGTGCGGCGTTGGTCATCACTTCATTGAGCGGTTCGCCCTTTATGAATCCGGTAAGTATTACGCCGTTGTCGGCGGCGAGCTTTTTCAGGTCGCGCGAATAATTGTCCTCGTGGTCGGCGTCGCCTGCAATTACAAGCTGATAGCCGCAGTCACGTATTTTAGAGTATGCCCTGATGAGGTCGTGGAATCCCTTTTCCTTGACAAATCTGCCTATTGTGAGTATGTATTTGCCGGGAATTATGCCGTGACGGTCGAGAAATTCAGTTGATGTGGATTTTTTCGGAAGATTTACGCCGTTGAATATGAGGCGGCTGCCGGTATATCCGTAATTTCGCTTAAGGATGTCGGCGATGACGTTGGAAATGACGATTACGCGGTTGCTCCAGCGGGTGCCAAACCGTTCGCCGGTCTTTATGACGGTTTTTGCCAGCCGTCCCCATTTCTGGCGGTCATAATCGGGACCGTGGTTGGTCATGACCACCTTCATGCCGAGAAGCCGCGCAAGAGGAACCAGCAGTGAGGGTCCGACGGCATGGATATGCAATATATCGGGATGAAGCGACCGCGCCTTGAATATGGCAAGGGCGGTGTGGATAATAGCCTCGACGCTTTTACGTCGCGGGGCATATACATCGAGAAGTTTTACACCACGGTACTCGCTTATGCGGTTGTTGTCGGTGATGTAGGAACTGCGACGTATCACGGTGACATCATGACCCATCGCTGCGAGGCGCGGATAAAGTTCCTCGCAATGGGTCTCGACCCCTCCGAGTATGCCGGGGATGCCGCGTGTGCCTGTTACCACTATCTTCATGGCGTGATTGTTTATCGGTTTATCGTTTGCCGAGGTCGCCCTGATGAGGGTCTTGTCCTACGTCATACCAGCGCTTGTCAAGACACGGCTCCTGACCGCGTACGACACGGAGCTTGTTTTTTATCGCCCATAGCGCGGGATGCTTGATATATTTTTTCATCACCGGAGCGGCTGTGCCTACCATCCAGCAGTTTTTGGGACAGGTGCGCACAAGTTCCCTTACTTTTTGTGCCTGACGGCTATGCCAGATTTCATCAAACGACGCATTGCGGATATTGCCCATCGACTCTTTCCAGAACTTTTCCTCAAGTCCGTTGCAAGGGTAGACTTCTCCCCATGGGTCGATGAAGAAATTGGTTGTGCCTGCCTCGCAGGGGAGCATGCGACGACCTCCTTCGATATAGTTTATGAGTCCCATGTTGAAAAATGCACGGAACCATGATTTAGGATGAGCTTCCTTCAGCTGCATAGTGATGAGCTTCTTGAAATTTTCGGTCACTTCATCCTTGTTGAATATCACATTATCATCTTTGTGGAAATAGTAGGAATTGTGAAACGCGGCGGTGGCAAATTCCATGCCCAGCTCACACGACAGCTTGTAAAGCGAGAGCATGTCGCCGGAGTTGTGGTTGGATACCGTGCAGCCGAAGCCTATGTCTTTCAGCCCCATCTCCTTGAGGGTGAGCAGTGTGCGCAATCCTTTGTCAAAACCGCCCTCTCTTCCCCGCAGTTCGTCGTTTTTGGCGCTTAGACCTTCGATAGATATGCGTATTCCTATCGAGGGGAATCGCTTTGCGAGGGCAATCACGCGGTCTTCATACCATCCGGAGGTGGATATGACGATGCGGGAGGTGTGTTTGTAGCACTCTTCGACTATTTCGGGGAGGTCTTCCCTGATAAAGGGCTCTCCACCGGTAAGGTTTATGAATTTCAGTCGCGGAAGTGTCTTGAGGTCATCGGCGGTAATCTCTTCCTTTTTGTCGGTGGGATTTTGCCAGATGTTACACATCTTGCACTTCATCGGACAGCGATAAGTCAATATTATAGAGGCATCAGTAGGTAGTTGTACATCCATGCGCTTCCGTATTTTGGTCATTATATAAATTATAACGCGGATCCGGTACCGTATATTTTATGAAGGGCGATATAATGTTGCTCGGGGGAGAATCGGGCGAGTGCCTTGCGGGAGATATTTTCGTAGTCCCATGTCATGTTCCATGCCTCCTTGATTGCACCCTCAAGGCTTTCGGCGTCGCGCGACATGAAGGTGATGCCGTCGGTATCGTCGATAAGTTCCGGGATACCGCCTATGTTGGCTCCTACGACAGGAGTGCCTGCGCAATGTGACTCTATGACGCTGAAAGGATTGTTTTCATACCATTCCGACGGTACTACTGAAAAACGCGCGGCGGCAAGCAGTCTGTTCACTCCGTCGCCGTCGAGATGGCCCAGAAACTCTATATTGGCGCAACCGGCGTAACGCTTCTTCAATTCTTCAGCGAGCGGTCCGCTACCGGCTATCTTCAGTCGATAGGGTAGACGCGATGCTGTCTTGAGTAAGGTCTCGACCCCTTTTTCTTCCGACAGTCGACCGACATAGCAGTAATAGTCGTCGCGGTCGGTGTTGACGGGGGCGGAGCTGCACTTTTCCCACATTTCAGGGGCGATAAAATTGTTGAGGGTGACAATTTTCCCCTTGGGAAATCCCCCCTGAGCCATTTTTGCCGCCATGAACACCGACGGGCAGATAAAGCTGTCGACTGCCGCAGAAAGGGTGTGGGTGTCCCATTTTTTTGCTTCGAGCCACGCTATAAGACTTGCCCCGAGCGAGCCTTTCATGCAGCGTTGCCTCACGACCTGGCTCTTGTCGGTGAAACAGCGTTCACATATCTCGCCATGACAACGGCATGAGTATGAGGAACATATCAGCTTGTAGTCGTGCAGTGTCCACACGACTTTTATTCCACGCCGACGTGCTATTCTTGCAATCTGTGGCGACAGATAAGAGTGTATGTTGTTGAGATGGACCACATCGGGCTTGAACTTGTCAAGCACCGATGTAAAGGCGGCGTTTATATCGCCGATGCCGAGGGTGCGTCCTACGGCTTTGATTTTTTGCAACGCGCCTCCCTGAAAAGTGATTTCAGGAGCGAAATATTGTGACCACTCCGAGGGGGAGTTCTCAGGGTAATCCATGGCAAATACCGCTACTTCATGACCGCGACTGCGCAGCATCTCCTCAAGATTGAGAAGGTACACGCAGTCGCCTCCACGCCTATAGTAGAACTTATTTACAAGTAGCACACGTTGTTTCATGGATGCAAATATACGAATAAATTTGGAGAGTTGTCAGATGAGAGTTTTCAGATTTCAGATTTAATGATGTAAAAAGAGAGACAGGGAACATACGGTCAATCCGGTATGCTCCCTGTCTTATTAAAATGAAGAACGCTCCTCAAGTATGCTGTCTTGCGACTCGCCTGAGGAGCTTATTATCTTTATAACTAATTTTTGTCTCGTTTGGTTTTGCAAAATTAGGCACTATTTTTTATACTGCCAAATAATTTCGATATTACTGCCAAATTTTTTCTGTCTCCCAGTTTTCAGGAAAGCCCATCGCACTTATTTTTGGATGATATTCGGCGATAAGGTCTTTTAATCTTCGTGTGAGTGATGTGCCGGGATCTATTGTCTGCAAAATATAATTCAGCATACACAGGAAATAATACAGCTTGCCGCGTTTGGCTGTCCCCGGATTGGAAATCCATACGCGGGTCTTTGAAAAGTCAAGTTTTTCGGGAACGATGTTGAAATCCCTGTTCCAAAGACGCGCGTGATGTGCGCAGATGTTGCGGACATAGTTTATTGTGTGCAGCCACGAATTGAAAGTTTTAGGGGGCAAATGAAAATATGAGGCTATACCCACAACATCTGAACGGTTCTTCAGATAATTGCATATCCGTGACAGATGATTGAAATACATTACCTCCACACACATCCATGAGGGTGGATTTACCGGTTCATCATAAGTCTGGACATAATGCTTGATGAAAATCTCGGCCTTATTGTTGTGCAGTTGTTCCGTGATATGGTTTTGTATTTCATTAAACACATCTATGGTCTGTGTGGTCCCGTCCGACAATACCTTGTTTTGCGGTTCTTTGAATATATCGGGATTATCTTGCCAGTGTGAACCGTAACGGTGTGAAAGCTGATAGACAATCTGGCATCTTACCGCAACTTCGATTTTCTCAATGGCATCAAACATAAGAAGTCTGAGTTTACGGTCAAATACATACAGATTATAGATGTCTTTCCATGTTGTGCCATGTCTGAATTCATCTACGATATGTCCCCCTACATTCTTCTTGAACGGGAACATATATGCGCTCAAACGGTAATAACTTATGGCGGCGAGTTGATGTTCAGCCTTTTTCTCATCGGCAAAAATTACTCCTCGCTCTTTGAGCAACGCAATATGTTCCTGATATGTCTTTGGCGGTTTATCGTATTTCATTCTGCGAATTTAATGAAAATCTGTCAGAAATCCTTGATATAAACGGAATTGCATTGTCAATTTGTCACACGTTTATCCTGCATTCGCCTCCAAATTCCCACAAAGTACACCGTAATATGCGGATGACGCTGATAATCAACTTATTTACGAGTGTAAAATGAATTTTTACGATTTCGGGGGAAATAAAAAAGGGCGCTTGGTGGAGCGCCCTTGGTGATTGGTGGTTGTTGGGATTATACGAGCATTCCGGAGGCGACGGATGAGGCGACGTCGTCGCCCAGGGTCTCCGACACGATTGCAAATGCAAACACGAGTGCCGATGACGGACCGTTTGCCGTGATGAGGTTGCCGCTGATTACCACACGGTTGTCAACATATTTGCCTCCGGCTTTCAACAAGTCGTCTTTAAACGACGGATAACATGTGGCTTCATGTCCACGGAGTACGCCGATAGGTCCGAGCACGACGGCGGGAGCGGCGCAGATGGCGGCAATCTTGCCACCTTTTATCCACTGTTTGTTGATGATGTCGGTTACTTTGCCGTTTGCAGCAAGATTTGATGCGCCGGGCATTCCTCCGGGCACGATAATCCATTCTGCATCGTAGCCGTCGATTTCATTAATATCCTTGTCGGCTATGACCTGGATGCCGTTGGCTCCCTTTACGGTCTTGTCCTTGCCCCCTACTGCCACGGTATATACTTTCATTCCGGCGCGACGCATTACGTCTACTGTCGATAGTGCCTCTATTTCTTCAAACCCATCGGCGAGAAATAAGTAAGATGTGTCTAAGATGTTGTCCATAATATAATAGTGTTTTGATTATGTATGTCACCAAAATTAGCAATTTCTAATTAATAAACATAATGCCCCCATGAAAAAAGTGATAAAAAAACTTATAAAAAATTTTGTAGATTAAAAAACGTGTTGTACTTTTGTGGCGTGATAGTGATGTGCACGACTACACTACCACAATACAAAACCGATTATTAACTATTAAATTATTGATAAATGAAAAAGTTTATTTTCTCTCTCGTTGCTGTAGCAACAGTGTTCTCCTCACAGGCTCAACTGTTATGGAAAGTGTCGGGCGGCGATGCCAAAGGTGATTCCTATCTTTTCGGTACCCACCATATCGCACCCGCGTCAATCTTGGACTCAACCGCAGGATTTGCCGAGGCGCTCAACGGTGTGTCGACCGTCTACGGTGAAATGGAAATGTCGGAAATGACTTCGCCCGCGACACAGCAGATAGTAATGAAATACTCGATGGCTCCCGCCGACAGCACTCTTTCCAAGGTGCTTACGCCCGCGCAGGTTGACTCGGTAAATTCCATTTTGGCGAAATATACCGGCGGTATGCTCACGGCTGCTGCGGTCGACATGATGAAGCCGGTGGTGCTCGACACCCAGCTCGGAGTGTTTCAGAGCATGACCGCTTTTCCCGAATTTAACGGTCAGGAGCAGCTTGACAAGATTGTCCAAGACAAGGCAATAGCCGCAGGCAAGACAGTGAAAGGTCTTGAAACCCTTGAACAGCAGATGGGGATGCTGATGGGCGCGCCTATCAGCGAGCAGGCGGAAGGATTGATGAAGAGTGTACGCAACGACGAGAAATCGATTGAATACGCCAAGACACTCGCCCAGGCATATCTTGCCGGCGACCTCGCCAAGATGCAGGAAATGTTTGACGACCCGGAAGTGGGCATGTCACCCGAGCTTGCAAAGCGTATGCTCTACGACCGCAACGACAACTGGATGAAAGTGCTCCGCGCCCAACTTCCCGCCGAAAATGTGATGGTGGTAGTAGGTATGGGTCATCTTATCGGTGAGCAGGGGCTCGTGGAGCAGCTCCGCAAGGCAGGCTACGAAGTGACAGCTGTAAAATAACATTGTAGAACTCTATACTTTCAATAATGATAATTCTGAATAATTTAACCTATGTTTACCGCAAGGGAGCGGAGGCGTTGAGCAACGCTTCCGCTTCCATAGGCGGAGGCATCTATCTCCTTCTCGGAGAAAACGGTGCCGGCAAGACCACGCTACTGCACATAATCGCCGGGCTGCTTTATCCCTCGAAAGGGGAGTGCGAGCTTGACGGAAGCCCGGTGTCGGCGCGTCAGCCGGAAACCATGCGCCGCATATTTTTTCTCGGCGACAATATGAAATTTCCTTTCATCTCTATCGAGGAGATGGTGAAATGCCATGCTGTGTTTTACCCTACATTTGACGCCGAAATGTTGCAGCGCAACCTTGAGCGGTTTGGCATGACCGGCAGGGAGCGGCTGAGCAAATTGTCGCTCGGCAACCGCCACAAGGCACAGCTCGCCTACGCTCTTTCGCTGCGTACCGAAGTGCTGCTTTTCGACGAGCCGGCTAACGGACTTGACATCCCGTCGCGCCAGCAGCTTCAGACAATGATAGCCGAGTGTGTCAACGAGGAGCAGACCGTGATAGTGTCGACCCATATCGTGTCGGATCTGCGTAACCTGTATGACGGGGTACTTGTTTTGTCACGCGGCAAGCTGCTACTTGCCGACACCGCCGACAGCTTGCTTGGTCGCGTGTCGTTCACTGTCACGTCAGTGCCGCCGGTCAATCCGCTTTACATGGAGCGCCGCTTCAACCAGTTCCATGCCATACAGCGTGTCGACGATGCCGAAGAGAGTGCCGACATAGATTATGAGTTGCTTTTCAATGCCCTTCACCATAACGTAAAACTCTAAAACCCGATAGCGATGCAACTGTTAAATTATTATATGCCCAGGCTGAAAAAGCAGCTTATATTTTATCCCGTGATAGCAGTGGTCCTTTACCTGCTCATATTCGTCACCTTGAGGTGGGAAGGAGTGATAATAATCGGCGCGATGGTGTCCAACATCCTCAATCTCATGCTGGTGTTCGGCGCACTGATTTTCGCCTCACGCAGCGGCATGGAGATTGACACTGCCCTCCCCGTCGATTGGCGGCAGAAAGCCACGTTCATCCTGCTTTACACATTTATTGCGGTACCGCTGCTTATCGCAGTGCCGATGGGAGTCTGCTATCTCTGCACAAAGCAGTGGATGGTGGTTAATCCGTTTATAAGTGGGCTTACCCCTCTCGTTGACATGTTTATGACCCAAGGATTCATCTGGCTATCAGTGGTCACGACACTTCTCCCTATGGCAGTGTGTCTTTACTGCGTTATGGCAATCAAGCACAACCGTATAATCCTGTCAGTCGTGTGGACTATTGTTGTCGTGATGGTGGAATCCTTCATCGGAGGCATCATCGGAGGCTTGACCGCCTTCCGCCAAGGATTTGAGGATGGCTTCAACGGTGTGGAGCGGCAATCCGATGAATTGCCCGGCATGGTGGTCACCCAAATTGATGATTGGTCGATACCCCTGACGATTTTTTTCGTAATTTGTACTATCTTTGTAATCGTAAAAGCTTGCCAGGTAATCAAGAACCGACAGATATAACCCTATCCTATGGACTTTAACGAGAATAAACCCATATATAAGCAGATCGTCGACTTATGCTACGCACGGATTGTGTCTGACGTGTGGCATGTCGACGGTCGTGTGCCGTCCATAAAGGAGCTGTCGGTCGAACTTGCAGTAAATAACCGCACGGTGCTGAAAGCATTTGAGGAGCTTCAGGCGCAGGGCATAATCTACTCGAAGCGCGGACTGGGCTACTATGTGTCGCCCGACGCACCCGCGCTCATCCTTGAGGCTCGCCGCGCCGAGTTTTTCCGCGAGACGCTCCCCGACTTCCGCGACCGCATGCGCCTCCTCCAGCTCACCCTCGACGACATAGCCCCCTACCTCTCCTGATTATGAAGCGATATATCAAATGTCTGTGTGTGGCGATGGCGGCTATGCTGCCCGTAACGGTTTTCGGCATGACGGGAGCATGGCGCGGCGAGCTTGCCTTGGGTCAAACGAAGTTGCCGCTTGTGTTTAACTTCACTGAACGTGCCGACGGGGTGACGGAATGTACAATGGATTCTCCCAATCAGGGCGCGAAGGGTATACCGGTTACAGTCGCCCTGTGCAGTGCCGATTCACTGTCGCTTTCATGTGTCGCGATAGGGGCTTCCTACACCGGAAAGATTATGCCCGGCGAAATACGGGGCACATTCATGCAACGCGGTTATTCATTTCCGCTCAACCTGCAGCCGGAAGCTCCCGTTGAGGAGCGGAGACCGCAGACTCCGAAGCCGCCGTACCCTTACACGGTTGTCGATACGATGTTCACCGCACCGGACGGCGCGGTCATGGGCGCGACACTGACGCTTCCGCCGGTCGCCGACATCACCCGCGTCCCCGCTGTGGTGATGGTGACGGGAAGCGGTCCGCAGAACCGTGACGAGGAATTGTTTGACCACCGGCCGTTTGCGGTCATCGCCGACTGTCTTGCCCGTAACGGCATCGCCTCACTTCGCTATGATGACCGTGGCACCGGAGATTCCGGCGGCAATTTCCTGACGGCAACCACCGACACGCTTAAAAACGATGCCGCGAGCGCACTTGCATTTCTCCGCACGGTCGTGCCAAACGGCAAAGCCGGTGTGCTCGGTCATTCGGAGGGCGGCACAATCGCGTTTATGATGGCTGCCGAGGGCGCTCCCGATTTCATAATCTCCCTTGCCGGGCTGGCTATACCGGGCAAAGAGGCATTGATGAGGCAGAACGCTCACGCACTTGACCTTTCCGGAATCATCGGCGCGGATAAAGAAAATGCCCTGAAGATAGTTGACAGGGTGTTTGATACCATGGCACGGCAGCATCGTGACGGTGTCTACACGCCGATTGACATCGACTCGCTTGTCGCAGCTTCCGGAGTGGAGGCACCTCCGCAGATTATGCCTTCGCTAAAGATGACGCAAAAGATCCGTACGCCTTGGATTGACGGGTTGGTAAGCCTGAATCCACGCGAGTATCTTGTTAAAATCACCTGTCCGGTGCTTGCCATAAACGGCGACAAGGATACTCAGGTCGAGGCGGATAATCTGGAAGTGATACACTCATTCGTCCCGAATGCCGACACGCGGCTGATGCCTGGACTCAACCACCTCATGCAACACGCCGTCACCGGCGAGACCGCCGAATATGGCGAGATACGCGAGACCATCGCCCCCGAAGTCCTCGACCTCATCGTAAACTTCATCCGCCAGGTCAAATAATATAATCTTATAACATGTCCACAGTTGTAGGGATGCTCCGCGGAGCATCCGCCCATCCTACCGAGAAAGCATCCGCCTATCCTGCCGATAATCCAGATGCAGTTTGTTCAGGTCGTTTACCGGAACATAAAAATATACGGGCGGTGTTTCATGATTATTCTGGTGGTGATTATTTCGTAACAATTTGCACTTATGGAAAAGAACATTTCTTTGGAGAAATACGAAATAATGACATGGTATTTAGCGAAATAGGCATTTATGCGAAAAAATGTCTGGAAGAACTGCCGGTTCATTATAAGTATGTCCGGGTTCCGATATTCGTCGTTATGCCAAATCATATTCATGCAATTATTCACATATTTGAATCGGCGGATGCTCCGGGGAGCATCCCTACAATCAGGACCGCGTTGGGAGTGGTTGTTGGGGGATATAAACAGGCTGTGACAAGGTATGCGCGTAGGAATAATATTGAGTTTGCATGGCAAAAGCGTTTCCATGATCACATAATACGCGGAATCAATGATGGCAACAGGATTGCCGAGTACATAAAGGATAATGTCTTGAGATGGGCGGCTGATTGTTACAACCGGGGGCGGTGAGGGGAGTCAGAAAGTGATGAGCATCCCGATACAAAGTTGAAGCCAGTCGGCTACCGCCAGGGAGCTGTTGCCAAATGCGCTCAGCAGATAAATGTCACAGGTGCCGATTTCATAAAACACACCTGCCGACTTGATATGTGCAGATGAAGGGAAGCACCACTCAATCCGCTCTCCGAAGGAAATGTTGGCACGTATCTTTGTCGACAGTCCGTAATATCCCGACGGATATCTGTCGGGCTGCGATGCCCAGAAATGCTTGCTCACGATAGTGGTAAAATAGAGGCTTGCCGTCAACGGGGTGAAGCTGATGTGCTTGTTTATGGCAATTGCCCAAGGGGCAAAATTCTCTTTAAGTGCCACAACAAGTTTCGCGGAATTAGAGTCATATTTCGGTACAAATCCGGCGATTATATCGGTTCCCCAACGGTTTTTGGAGCCATAACGCCATCCAGTCCCGACTGATACGACACCCATTCCCCCTCCCGATTGTAGCATTACACGCCCAGGCGCAATATTTACCGCTGATAAAGATTGTAAGCTACAGAAAAAAAGTAACAACGACGTTTTAAAACTCGACCACTTCATATTCATATCCGCCATCTGTTATGGAAAATAAGAGATAGGATCGCTTTTTTATGTTGGCACACTGATAATACATTATGCCGTCATCAAAAAGGTCATCGGCGGTCACATGATGTCCGTGACCATACAGGAAAAACTGTACATCCGGAAACTGACACAGCAACCGGTGCAATTCCGTGGCGATATTATTGTTAAACTGCTCGCTGAACGGACCGGCATGCATCAGCACCACTGTTTTCCTGACAGACGGACTCAGCGACTTCAGCTCTTCCTTGATAAACTGAATGTCGGGAACTGCAACGGAATGGTCAAATTCGAGTGCATTTGTGTTAAGACACAGAAACAAGACATTCCCTGCCGTGAAAGAGAAATTCAATGCCCCGAACATCGAGCGGTAGGCATCCACGCCCGTGGCAAGGCAATCGTGATTGCCGATTACACACACGTAGGGCATCGAGAATTTTTCCAGAATGTCGCGTTGCCACTCAAACTCCCTTGTCGAGCCGAACTCAGTCAAGTCGCCGCCATGCACCACAAAGTCAATGTCGCCACGGGCATTGATTGCTTGAACGGCGTTAGCAGTCTCGTCACATCCTCTCTGGGTGTCAGATATCATTGCGAATTTTATGGTCTCCCGGTTGAGAGTCGCGGTCTCTATCATGGCTATATTCTTCTCCGTGAGATGCTTTCCGCCCGATATGTTTACATCGTAGGGATGGCTTTCGAGCATTCCGCATCCCGCCGCCGTCACAAGCAATGTAAATAGCGGTATCGCTCCCCGTGTTTTTATAAATTTTGTCAAAATTTTTATGTTTAAGTTGAAACATTCCGGTGAGTGATGGCAACAGGATTCAAACCTGTATCTTCAGCGGTCGACTTATACTGATGTCTTGGTCGGTTTAGACGATACCATCAATGTGCAGCATATAACAGTTTAGTAACCTCTTTCCGAGAATTGGCGGATGCGCCAAAAGTCGGTCCCCGATTCCCCCTCAAGGATTATTTCTACTGAATCTTCCCTGGCAAGCCATCCGAGAGCCAAAGCTATGTCACGGTCGGAGAGATGCGATTCCTTCACGATTCTGTCATAGGACCAGGTAGAGCCGTCGTTCATTATTTGCCATAGATGCAGGGCATTGCGACTGATATTGTCAATTGTCATAATGATATGGTTATTTAGTTTGTGTACGCGGTTTCTGCCGTTTTGCCAACTTTACTATCTGCCGACGATAAAACCAGCAGGCAATCAGGAAATATACTCCCGCCTGAATCCACAGTGCAATGTATTCGGTGCGTATATCACTCAGCGATGCGCCCATAGAGGTTATGCGCACATATCCGTTCATGCCGAAAGTCGACGGGAAAAGATACGACACGTATTTCCAGAACCGTGGCATCGACGGTGCCGGCCACGACAGCCCTGAAAGAAACAGCATAGGCACGGAGAGAAACACCAGCAGCAGAATAGAGTCCTCGCGTCGGTAGATGAATGTCGAGATTACCATAGCGAGAAATATGCAGGCGAGAAGATAAGGTATGATAAACGCCACGAAGGTATCGTAATGACCTAACTTCGGCAGCGTGAACATGTCGGTGACCACGGTGAACATGTATATGGCAAGCACCATGTAGAGCATAAAATAGGGTAGGGCTTTCCCGATTACGATATGCACGGGATTTTTATACCATGGATGAAAGGGAATCACGCTTCCGTTATGACGCTCGCGCGAATTACCCATCGACATGCCTATGCCGAGCAGCAGTGTCTGCTGTATGATAAGCATCAACACGGGCGGAATCAGAAATGCGGCAAAACCGCTCTGCGGATTATAAAGTGCCACATAGTCGTAGTCAATGGGGAGTTTGTTGATTTCATCCTGACGGTCGGTAGTGCCTGTGACATAATAATCCACCTTGATATCCTTGTTTACCTCCAGCGACACATTGGTCACGGTGACAAGCAGCGCCTTGTAGTAGAGCATACTTGCCATGTCACAGTACAATCCTATCGGAACCTGTCTGCCGTGGGCGAGGTCGGTGGTGAATGATGCCGGAATCCTTACTATCCCGTACACTTTTTGGCGGCGAATCAGCTCTTCCGCTTCTTTCATGTCGGGGCAATATGCCTCGATTTTCAAGTCGGGCGACGCATCCATCTTGCGCAGAATCTCGCGGCTCAACGGCGAATTACTCTCGTCGACCACGGCTACCGGCACGTCGCGCACTACTTCACCGGTGTACACGTAGGAGTAAAGCAAGGGATAGGCGAGCGGCACGAAAAGTATAAATATCATGATACCCTTGTCGCGGAATATATTGCTGATTTCGCGATACCATATCTGAAATATGTTCAATATTGATTTCATGTCGGTTATTCTTGATATTTATATTTCAGGAATGCCGTGCGGTAACGCGGCAGTACGGCAAACGGCAGCAGGAGGAAGCATAGAAGCGCGACTACCGATGTCCACACATAGGCTACCGGATAACCGTCTAATGCCTGATTCACATATATCAGATAATAGTGGCGTAACGGAAACAACCATGCAAGATGCTGAAAAAACCGACTCATCGCCATGACCGGATAGGTGAATCCCGCGACAGAGAACGAGAGTATGCCCCACAGCGAGCAGAGACACATCGCGGTGCGCATCTGACCGAGGAATACGCCGAAGAAAAACACTCCGAACGCCTGCGAGGCAAGTACGGTCACAAACCCCAGTAACATCATGTGCCATAGCGGGACATTGCACGGATAGCCGAGTATGCGGTAAAAATACACGTCATAAAACACAAACATGAGCGTGAAAAGGATCGTCTGCGGCAGGAGTTTCCCGGCGAGTGCTATCGACGAGGAGTTTCCCGACATCTCATACAGTTTCTTTTGAGAGTCAAATTTCCACTCCATGCCTATGGTATAGGAGGTTGAGAGCATTATCAGCAGGATAAGTATGCCCGGTACCAGTATATTGTTAAGATACACCGCATAGTCCAGGGTGGGGTTGTTAAGCGGATGTGTCTCGATGGTTATGGGCTGGATAATACTCATCGCCTTATCTTCGGTCGCCCCCTTCGCATACAGTGTCTCACGCGTCAGTGCGAGACCTGAAAGCTCCGATGCAGTGCGCATGTCTTTCATCAGCAATGAACCGGGCACGAAATATGCCTCGTTAGTGTAAAACGATATTTTCGGCTGCCGGTTGGAGAGGGCTTTTTCAGTCGTTCCCTTGGGAATATAGAAAAAGGAGAATATCTCTCCGCGCTGCATGGCGTCTCTTGCCGCGGAAAAGGTGGGGTATGAGGCAACGAAGTCAGCTTCCGCCATAGCATCGATAGTGCGTATAATCGTGCGTGATATGTTGGTATTGTCCTCGTCGACTATGCCCGCAGGGAGCTGCGTGGGCAATCCTTTGTCCATAAGTGTGGCAAAAAATATCGCACACGCCACCGGAGCCACCACCATACAGAACAGGAAGAGCGGACGACGGGAATAGCCTTTCAGCTCCCGGCGGGAAATAGCCATTACGCGTTGTAACCCAGTCATATCACTCGTCATGTTATCGTTTCATTATAGCCGACATGCCGCCGCGTAATCCGAGAAGTTCCGACGGTTCGACGGGGTATGCCTGCAGTTCAAAAGTCTTCAGGTCAAATTTGTCAAGCGCTTTTGTCGCTTTCCATGTGGCGAAACTGCCCACTTCCTTTATCCTTGTGATTTTCACCGTCACATCCTTGTCGTAGGCAGGTACGTAAACCGACACCTCCTGACCCACCGTTAGACCGGGCAAAAAGTCTTCGCGCACATTGAACGTGAACCATATATCGTCAATCTTCGATACATTCATGATAGGAGCGCCGGAACCTACGAGTTCGCCCGGTTCCGGAAATATTTCCGTCACGATCCCGTCGGCGGAGGCGAGAAGCACGGTCTCGCTGACATACGATGACACCTCGCTTATGGCACCTTCGGCACAAGACACCTGAGCCTGTGCCGCGTTTATATCCTCATGACGCGAACCGTTAACCGCCATCTCATACTGTGACCTGGCTGCATTTTCCGAAGCTGTCATCGCACGGTAATTGGCGAGAGCCTCGTCGCGCTTCTGCTCGGCGAGCACCCCGTTTTCAAACAGGCGGTTGACACGATTATAGGTCTTTTCCGCTACATCGCGTCCGGCAACTGCTTTCTGCCACACTTCGTAAGCCGACTGTATCTGCTCGCGGCGCGCTCCGGTACGGACTTTCTGTTCCATAGCCTGTGCAGCCATGAAAGCCGCCTCCGCCTGGGTGAGCTTTGCCTGAATGTCGGGTGCCTCAAGTATCACCAGTGTGTCGCCTTTGTTAACTATGTCGCCCTCTTCCACCTTTATTTCAAGAATCCTTGCCGGTATCTTGCTTGACACCCTGTAGTCAGATGTCTCCGCCCATCCCTGAATCACCTCAGGCTGCTCGGGGATACAGAGTCCTATTATTACCACAATGGCAATGACAGCCAGGATGATTGTCGTGCAGACAATTATCACGTTAAGATTTTTCTTTTTCATTTCCGGGTTATTTTATTGTTCCTAATGATTTTCTCAGATATACGTAGGCAAGCCGTACATCGATGCCTGACGATATGAGGTTGGTTTTTGCGGAGAGCCATGCGGTCTGTGCCTCGATCACGTTGCTCACGGGAATTACACCTTCTTTCATGCCTAATGTGGCACAGCGCAGATTCTCGTCGGCAGCCGCCTGGCTGCTCAACGACTCGGCATACCGCTCGTGGGCTTCGCGTACCTTCTGTCGGCTCTGGCTCACCTGCAGCTCTATTTTCTCGCGTGTAGCCTCGTAATCCCATCTTGCGGCGGCGGCATGTGAGGCGGCGCTTTTAACCTTGTAACTCCTGTCGCCCCATGTTAGAATGGGGATATTCACGGCTACGCCGATATTCCAAGTGCCTTTGAATTTCTTTTCAAAACTGTTGAATACAGAAGGATAGCTCGCGAAATACCCTCCGGTAAGCGCCACGCTTGGCAAGAACTCCGACCTCGCCACCTTTACCTTCTCGTCAAACAGTCTTACCGAAGTGCCGAGAGCCGAGAGTTCCGGACGGTTTTCCCGGATATCGCCGGAATCCATGACATCGGGCTCCGTAAGATCAATAGTGTCGTTGTTTTCATCGGCGAGCACTATCTCCGAGTCGAGGGGCAGTCCGCATAGCTCGCAAAGGCGCATCTTGAGGATGTCGAGACCATTGTCGACCTGAATTATTGTCACATTAGCCTCGTTGACCTTTACTTTCACGCTTAGTCCGTCGGATTTCGTGGCAAATCCTTCGGCAATCATCTGCGTAATGTCGCCGTCGAGTGTCGTGACAAGGTTGAGATAGCTTTCGGCGAGACGCTTTCGCGCCGAAAGTTCCACGATGTTCCAGTAAGTCTCGTCGACTGCCACTATAAGTTCCTGGTATTTCAGGTCGTGCTTGTCGGAGGCAATCATCTCGGCGTAGCGTGTAATCTTGTTGTATGCCCTTATCTTGCCGCCCATATAGAGAGGTTGGGTGAGCATCACGGCGGCACCCGCCATATTGCGGGTGTCGGTGCGCAGTGCGTCGACCAGCCCTTGTCCCACCGGGTTCAGAGCCGGCATCTGTAGGGCGGTCCCCAATCCTGACAGTGTTGATTTTTGCTCGTCGCTCAGCAGTGAAAGTTCCTTGCCTGTGTGCATGTATATGCCTGTGGCGGAAACTTTCGGGAGATAATTGGTAAATGCCGATTTACGGTTGTAGTACGCGGCGCGCATCTCCATTTCCGAACTGCGTAGCTCTTTGTTGTTGTCAACGGCAAGTGTGCGGCAGCTGTCCAGGGAGAGCGGTGCGTCGGCTGCCATTGCCGATATGCCCGATAGTAATAATAATAGAATCGTCAGATGTCGTCTGTCCATTTTCATCACGAATTAACTTTGACGCAAAGTTCGCTACAAATGAAAGGCGATAAAAGTCGTATTTCACGGGTGGATTGGAACATACTTCGCTTTTTGGACCGTAATATCACCAACAAAGGAGATAATATTGTTATATTTGTACAGTTTAATCTTAGTTATTTATGTATAAGACCCTGACTGACATCTCTATCGAGCGACTTCTTGAACAGGATATCCCCGAGCTTGTGGGATTTCACAAAGACATCGTCATGATCAACTCTCTTGACGATATGCGATTGTTTTCCCATCCCACAAGGCTGAAAGCCACCACTGTGCTTGTGTGCCTTCAGGGGGAAATTGACTGCAGTATCAATCTGCGCCGGTTTAAGATTGCGGCAGATCACCTGCTGGTGAATTTCGCCAATGATATAATCCAGATTCACAGCACCGACAATATCGCCGGATATGCCATCATGCTTTCCGAGGATTACATGCAGCAGCTTCAGCTTGATTTCCGCCTCCGCGCACAGAGTTATATCGGGTTGAGAGGCAACGGTCCTATCAGTGTGCCTCATGAAGAGATTGTGAACCTGAAACCCTATTACGACCTTTTCAAGCGAAACATGGAGGCGGGCAATCCGGAAGTGATAAAGGGGCTTGCACTCGCGTTGTCACACACGATACTGCTGATGGTGAAGCGCTACCGGGGGCAGAGTCATGCCGACATGGAGAAGGACGCTCCACGGGCGGAGCAGCTCTTTGATAAATTCATGACGCTTCTACAGGCTTATCATGAAAAGGAGCGGAGCCTGCAGTTTTATGCCGACAAGATGTATCTTACCCCGAAATATGTGTCGGGCATGATTAAAAGCTACAGCGGGAAGGCGGCTCTTGAATGGATTAACGAGTATGTGGTGCTGGAGGCGAAGATGATGTTGCGCTACACACAGATGTCGGTGCAGGAGATAGCATACGCCCTGAATTTTCCCACTCAGTCGGCATTCGGCAAATATTTCAAGCAGCAGGTCAACCTTAGTCCGCGCCAATACCGGGAGCGCGGTTAAGCTGTGGGTAGTAGTGTGGTCAGGGGAGGCGGGGGTCTTTGGCGAGGACCGTGGCGCCGGAGTCGAGAAGGTAGATGACAGGCATGGCGGGGAGCACGTAGGTTTCGTTGTCAAGGATGGGGTCGAGGGCATATCCTACTGTCCATCCGGCGGGAAGCGACGCGCATGTGCGTTCCCACTGCCGGCGGTCGTCTTCGGCGTCTATCGCCAGGATGGCGGTGCCGGGAGGAAACGCGGTGTGGCGTAGTCGCTCTATCATTGCCTTGCAGTTTTCGCAGTCGGGGTCGTAGAAAAGCAGCAGCGTCATTTCATGGTCGCGGCAAAACTCCGACAGCACGCCTTCGCCCCCGCCGCGCATGACGTAACGGAAATCGGCGGCACGGGTGCCACGGCTGTTTTTCATCGCCGTTTCAAGGCGGTACCGTGCGCGTTCACGCCCGGCATCATCAAGACGGTTGCCTGCAAGGAGTGCGCGCAGGAAGTGGGTGTAATATTCCTCGTTGTACATGGGCGATTCCGGGTCATAGAGATACTTGTCGATAATGGCGTTGAGGAAGTCAAACGCTTCGCCCGAAGTCGCCGCCTTGTCGAGCAGGACCGACGCGCCGTGCGCCATTGCGGCAGAGTCGGCGTAGTCAAACAAGGCGGCGAAGTTGGAGAAATTCTGTTCCATGAAGGCGGTGTCGAGGCTTAACCGGCAGTCGTTGAAATCCATGTCGTCCCAGAAGTGGGCGAGTAGATACGCTGCCCTCTCCTTAGGCTGAGTCAGTCCCGCTGGCAGCGCGGGCAGGGGCAGTTCAGCCACGCTGTCATCCGCGCCTGCATCACCGGAAGTCGGGTTCTGGCGGCATGACGCGGCAATCCACATCACGACCGCCAAAATAAGTACGTTCAGATTGTTCATAGCTATGTTATTATGGCACATCGCGGACACAACGCACCCAACCTCTTTTATAATGTATGGTTAGATTCTCATTGGTAAGCTGAATGCCTTGACTTCCAAGGAAGGCAAGAAATAGATTCCGCTCATTTTCATATCCTCCACCAACTCCGGTGGCATTATTGAAATAAGTGTAGGTACATGACAACCATGGACCACCACCGCTAACTCCACCTTCATTCTTCAAGATTGCCAGCTCTTTCTGATTAGGTACGCGCCAACCTGACTTGGCGGCATTATCCTTAGCTTTGCATGGGTTGCTGTCAATATATTTTTGTAAATCTGATATAGTCCAGGAGGTAGCCGGTACCTCAATATCACCAGACTCATATTCAAATTTCTTGTACGGCATATTGTAGGGAGATATAATATTATGAATCGGCATAACTCCTTCTTCAGTTGACGGACCGTTTCCGAAATAGGCAGTCTGGCGCACTGAGCGCGGATCATAATAAGTCATCTCGACAGTACGTGCATTGCCATCAAATTTATAAGCTCTTGTCACATCATCGGCACTCTCTATTTTGGTGAGATCCGTGCCGAGATTACGGATACATCTTACTTGCCACGGATATCCGCCACCCCAACTTTTAACGCCACTCCAGCCTGAAGTAGACATACCCTCAATAGCCCAAAGCACACGGATGTCACCTGAAACATTGCTTGCCGCGTACATGTAGCGTGTGTAACAGTCGTTTTTAATTTGGCATCCGGTTTCGGTAGACCAATCCCACACGTCGTTAGTCTTTTTCGCTGTAGGTAATTTTGTAATCGACTCAAAATCCATCAGTGGTTGTGTAAGCGATTTGTCGCCAAGAAGTAGTCGCAAATACTTGCCGGTTGCAGGAACATACCATCGTAATTCGTCGGCATCTATTTTCCCGTTGCCGTTGTTGTCGCGGTTACGGTTCATGCATGCGTTGACAGCTTCCACGTAATATTTGGAGTCTTTAGTGTCCTGCGGGTCATTAAATACAGGAGTATTGTCTACCGTACAGCTTACAGGGCGAGGTATAGGCAGCGGATTTCCTGATGCAATAGTCCTGTCGGGCAAATCGGGACCTCCTTGGGCGCGGATGCCATTAACCCCCGGCACTTCCAATGGTTCTGTCTGTTCGATGAATGTACTCCAGTCGGCGTTTCCTCCATTAGCAATGCCAAGCCATAACGCCATATTATATCTGCCGTTGGAGTCGCTTGTGCCGCCTTTGGTGAAAGAGCTGCGCATGTTGAGTCCCTCGGTCTCGTTGAATGATTCCATTCCGATAGCCGTGGCGATTTCGGCGTGTTCGGAGTAGTAGGTCTGGATTGAGCGTTGCGAGATGCCGTATTTTGAGCGGGCATAGACGCTGTTGCCGTCGGGCGATATTTTCCTCGTAACCCTTATGTAGCATCGGCGCGGGTTCTGGTTCACGTAGTTACGCCATGTGGGGTCGGTTGCGCCGGTGGTTTCGTCGCCGGATGTCTCGTAAGTGTTTTCCTTGACAAAGACGGTGTACCATCCCGACGTGGATTTCCATTGCGACTGCATGTTGTCCCACGCATTGTCGTGGGTGCCTTTCACAAGGTCGGCAAGAAGAAATGTCTTGTTGTCGTTGCGGTACCCTTTCGGTTTGTATTCGGCAAGGACATACCGCTCGGTGGTGGGACGTAGCTCCACCCAGTCATAGAATTTGGAATCATATTCTGTGTAGTTGGACTCGTCGACATTACGCTGTACGCCTCCGTAATATGTGGTGAGAAGAAAACCGAAATTAGGCTGCTTGAGTTCTGATTCTGTCAGCTGGACATTATAAGTGTTGTAGTGGGAGTCGAGTTCCACGGTTATCTGGTCCATGTCGCTTACTATGCCTTCTTCGCCGGGATATAGTTCATCGGTACGGTATGCATCGACGCGTATGTCGTCGACACCCTTCACCGTCACGTTGTAGGTGTAGCGGGTGTTACGGTAGCAGTTGAAGTCGGACGCGATGCCGCCTATATTGCCGAGATGGATGATGTAGTCGGCATTTCCCACGCGGTGTACGCTGATATCGCCACCCTTGTCGGTTGCACCCTCACCGTCGACCTTGATTGTGCCTTTATAGGCGATTGTGCATTGTACTCTTACATACGATGCCATATTGTTAGGGGTCCACGCGCTGCCGGTGAGCGAGGTGAAGAGGTTGCCCGCACAGGCATCGCGATCGGTATATTTGGTCGCGCTGCCGGTGTGTTTGCTCTCTCCTTGCCAGTAGTTGAATGTCGATGTGCCGGTCTTGTCATCCTTCGAGATATACTGTGCCGTGTACTGTATGGGACTGGCAAAATAGGCGGCGGTGGTGCTTTCTGTTGCCGCATCGCCGAAATTGGTGGTCATGCCGTCTTTTGTGCCTCGCTCGTAGACCCATGAATATTTCGGGGCATTGTAGATGGTATAACTGTTGACGGTAAGGTCAAAATCCTTGTCGCCCGGGATAAAATTGAATGTGACCTGCGACACGAGCCGGCGAAGGTGGATGGCACCCGTCTGAAACTCTACCACACCTTTCTTTACGGGAATAAAGTGAGGCGTGAAATTGAATTCCTGCCATTCGCTGAGAGCTGTGGGATGGGTGTCTCCGGGGTCGATGTCGACATAGCACCCCGCCATAGGAAGTGGCACGGAAGGGGCGTACATGGAGTTGAAAGTGGAGGGCGACACCACGGCGATGTCAAGAAAATCATCCCACGTATCGGCATTTTCAAGCAGCTGGGCGAGAGTCTTTTCTTCACCGGGATTGCTTTTAAGGATTGCCTTGTTGTCCACATTTGCCACCCCGACGATATAATTGTAGCCGCTAAGGGTGTTGATATTGATTGTCACGTCGTGAGTACCCTCGATCACGACGGTGCCGGGGGTGAGCTTGGTCCAGTCGCTTGTTGCCTTTTTGGTGACGGAGCTGTAGGTGCGCACCCATAGTGTCTGCACCCGGTTTATGTCATTGACCGGGAGGTCGGCGCGGCTCTTCGCCTCCATTTCAGGGAGCTGCAGCTTGACCGACAGCGTGACCGGCTTTCCCGATACGGTGTAATCGGGCATATCGTCGAAGGTATCGTCGGTGCAGCCTGCCGATGCTGCAAGCAGTGCAGCGCAGGCGACAGCTCTCATTATTATATGTATCAGTCTCAAAAGGCTCATTTTTTGCAGTGGATTCGTAGATATTGATTAGTTAAAAGTGATGTCTGACACTCCGGTATCCATGTCGCAGACGGTCCAGTGTACGGTCATTGACTGTGATAGAGCCGTGACCTCGAAGCGGTAGATGTGGTTGCGGAGCAGTGCGGGGAGGTTGTCGGCTGAGGTGGCGTGACCGCCGGTGTACTGTGCCATGCGGAGATAGTAGGTGACGGGGGAGTGGGTTACGGTTGTGTTGTCGGGGCGCGTCTCTGTGCCACCTTTTGTGGTGACACGCATGTAGGGTTGCAGCGATTGACCGATGCCTGTCTTCGAGTATTCAAAGAGATACGCCGAGTAGACCGGGCATTTGTCGGGGCGCGCCTCGGTAGCTATGGGGTCATAGACGAAACTGAGCGAGCTTGCCGCGATTTCCGCGCCGGGTTCCGTGCCGTCGGCAAACGGTGCCGGGGCTATGTATCGCGCCGAGGCGGGTAGGGTGGGATTGTCGACCTGTTGCGTCTCGGAGGCGTCGGCGTTTACCCATTCGGTGAAGGAGGGAAGGAGAGTGCCACAGTCCATGATGCCGTTGACAGCCACGCTGCCTATGCGCAGCACCCTGTTTACACCGGTGTCGTCGGTTGCGGGATTAAACACCGCGTCGTCGCTGATGCCGATTTTGTCAATCACCTCGATTTTGGAGAGTGAGCGGAGGAGGTTGATATCTTTACCGCCGTTGGCGACATCGGAGATGTTGTAAGGGTCGGTCGCCGTGGATGCTTTCAGCTTGTCGGTCGACACTGAAAAATATTGGAGTCCCGCCATGGGGAAGCGTTGTGTGTTGCCTGCCGATTCACGTGCCGCGTTCATGAGAGCGGCGGCATCGGGTAGGGTGCCTCCCGTGGGTAGACAGGAGGTGAGGGTGAAATATTGCTGAAGCGATGTGCCCGGCTCCGTGTCGGGGAGGGTGATGCCCCATCCGTCGAGGTTGGCGAGCACGAGTATATAGAATCCGATTTGCGGATTGTCGATATTGCGGGTGAAATAGTAGTGGTAGAGACGTGCGGTCACGTCATATACGGTGTAATTGTCGTCGGCCGCCAGGGTGCGGGTCATCGGCGTGACATTATACAGATAATTGCCGTCGGCGTCAAAGAGAAGATATTGGATGTCGGTGACATCGATATAGTTTTCCGCGCCGGAGCCTGTATAATCGCCATCGATGTCGGCGGCGCGGCTTTGACCTTGGTTACGGGTCATGATGGTGAAACGCAAATATATGTTTTCTTCCTCCAGCAGTTCTTCGGGATTGCCGGGGAGCGCGTGATGCCCGCTGCCGCACGATACGAGCAGCAACAGCAACATTAGCAACAATATATTTAAGTTTCTGAGAGCCATTTTGTTAAAGGGATAGCTGATTTAGCTAAGATAGCTACGGTAGCTATAAAGTTGTCTTAAAGAATACCATCCTGCGGGGGTACACGGCGCCATCCGTTGATGAGTATGCGCGACTTTATCCAGTTGTAGCCGCCCTGCATGAAAAATACCATCGAATAGTCGTCGTAACGGTCGAGATAGTCCTGATTGGAGGTCGCCACCTCATACTCGCTTCTCACCAGAAGAAGATACTCGATGAGGGGTATCTCAATCACTGTGCCGCCGGTGTCGACACGGCGTATGGTGAGCCGCTGCGGCATATCGGCGATAAGCCTTCCGGTGGTAATCTCAAACTGCACACCGTTGCCTGTCCCGGCGCGACCGCTTTCATCGGCGATGTCGGCGTTGACCGGCTTCTGCGACCATGGTGTGTAGACAAATTTCCGCTCGCCTATAGGAAGGTTGAGGTAATTGAGGCAGCTGTTTTCGGCTTCAAGCTCCACGCTGAGATTGGAGGGGTCGATAGTGCTGCCGTCAGTGTTCAATATCTGCAGGGTGAGATGATTGGTGTCGCGGGTGAGGTCAATCGGGGCGATGTCTATGTCGCCGAAGGTGTCGGGAAACTCCACACCGGTGGCGATGCCGTGATAAAGCCTTGTGATGTCGCGCCCGGAATAGAGGTCAGGCTCCCTCCCTTCAAGAGGGAGGGTAGCCGTGAGCTCGTCGATTGATGCCGGATTTTCGCCACCGCCGATGAGAAACGATACAGGGTCGTCGGTCAGCGGCTCACCCTCACACCATGCAAGCATGTCGTAGACGCCCGGCTCAACGTCGACCTCGATATAGAAGTCATTGTCGGCGGTCAAGGCGCGTTGCCGGGTGGTGCGGTACACAAGGTTTCCCTGCCTGTCAAAGAGGTAGAGCGACACACGCGACACCTGTGAGCCGAAAGCATCGGTGTTGAGTATGTTGCGCGTATAGCGGAAATGCACCCGGTAGCGCGGGTCGCAGTCGCCCTCATATTCGTATAGCATCTTTCGGCACGATGCTGCCGTGATTGTCAGCATTATCGCAGCCAGGGCAAGGAGGCATGTGCGGGTGAACGGTTGTCGTATATTCTGCATCTTCATTGATGGTGTTGAAAATGGTTGATGGTGTCGTCAGAGAATAATGTTCTTTTGCTCGGGCACTATTCTCCAGTTAAGGATGTTGATTCGGTACTTGATATAATAGTCATCCATCTCCATCGGGGGAACGATAGGATAGTCAAGATTCTCGATACCGGTGCCGAGACCCTGAATTTTGGAGACAGTAAGAGTGTATACATGGTTGCGGACAAGACCGAAGTCGCCTACACGCACCTTTGCCCAGTCAATTTTGTTGTCAGTAATAGGACTCGTTGTCTCATTGGAGGAATTTTCGCTAAGACCTATGTGAGCGATAGGAATAGAGAAGTATGCCTTGCCATTAGTATAAGCCTGTGCATTAGCGAGCTGCTGCCAAAGTAGTGTATTAATCTGATTCTTGATGGCATTGGTCACGCGCACCCAATTATTGCTGCCATTCGGCTTGTAAAAGAGCGGAGTGGTTTCGGTCAGACTTGTGGTGTTAAGCTGTAGTGTGACATAGCGGTGAGGCACGGCGATATCTCCACGAACTGCAGGATCGGGATGCTTGACAGAGAAAAAGTTGGTAAGGCTATTTGAGGCGGCGTTGGTGCTGTTAAGTAGTGTTCCATTCTGATCTATTGCAAGAATCTGATTAGCATCAAGGAATGCGTTAAGCATTGTCTCGGCTCCTTCTACGGCATTTTCCGGAATCGATGCATCAAAATAGATTTCATCTTGATAGATGTAGAATTTAGTACCGGCAGTGATACTGTTTTCTCCATTTTTCAATGTATAGTTTCCTACAACCAATACTGAGGGGGCTGCAGCCTTGGGGTTGACAGATTCAAATGCCGATTTGCCCATGGTGTTTTCAAGCGTGTACTTATGAGGTGTAATGGCGTCAGTTTCTCCTTCCGGAGTGTAGTCAGCAAATTTCTTCACGCCTAATCCTGGACCGGTATAGCTTTTGTTGCCCATCACCTGATTGTAGCTATAATAGCGGAGTTTGTAATTTGTCGATTCGATAATCTCTCCTGCTCCTGTCTTGTTTGACCCGGCTTTATCGGCGATATTGTCGGACACCTGCGGGAATGCAGTTGCATAATATGAGGGAGAGCATGACCAGTAGCTTCTGTGCAGTGGCTCGTCATTCCACGTGTTCCATGCGCCTAACATAGTCTGGACCTGTGTATAGGTAGGAATAGGCTGGGTGCTTTCCCCACCGGCAGTAGGTGCTGTGGTGGCGAAACGCTTTACAGCATACATTTCAGGGGCGTCGGCATTGATTGTCCATGCTTCGGGAGTGAAGGTCAGCGTGTAGCCATCGAGTTCATATCCCTGAACTGCACCCTCTGCGATTGTGAACTTCACTTTTGCTGCATAACGCTCTACGAAAATGTCGATGGCTGCTGTAGCCTTGTCGGCTTCATCATAAGATGAATAAATCTGATTGGGCTTGATGGGTGTGCCGGAAATTTTCACTTGCTGCGCGCCGCTCACAATGTCTTCGCCATAGTAAACGGAATTATTCATTGCAAAATTGCCGTTGGCTCCCTTATAGTTATCGCGCTTTTTGTCTCTAAGATCACTCATATTAGTGTCGGACTCGTCGTTAACTTCATCGAAGTTTACCGGGTTGATAAAGCACATTACATAAGCAGGATACGTATCACCTTTATTAAGACCTAATGACACGATTGCCTCTTTTACCTTACCCACGCTCGGATATTTTTGGTCAGTTGTGGCTGTGACAAAAGTGTAATCAGTGACAGGCTTGGTAGAAACGGGATCTCCATTTGTATCATAAAACTTGAAATATAGAGTCTTTACCTCGTTTTCGTTGCCGACACCATCCTCGAAATTTGTTGAAGTGTTTTCAACGCGTGACGATGCTTCAGATGGTTGTGAGATTGCCACACGCATGTAGAGCATTTCGTCTTTCTGTGCGACTTCACCGGTGTCGGGGGCGGGGGTGTCGTCGGAACATGCCGAGATTCCTGCTGCGAGGAATATGGCGAAACCGAATAAAAGTTTTGTCTGTTTCATTTTTTTAGATTTTTGATAGTTATGTTGATTATATTATTTTGGCAGGTTATTTCAGTGCGCGCAGTTTCGCTATCTCGCCGCTTGCTTCGGTTACACCGGCAGCCTCGGCTTGACTGAAAAGGGCTATTGCGGCGTCGATGTTGCCGTCACGTGCCTCTGTGACTCCGGCGGCGTAGAGCGCGTTAGGCGATTTGCCGGCGCGGGCGAGGTAGCGGCGCGCCTTGTCAATCTCACCGCGCGATGCGGCGGTGAGTGCTGCGTTCAGGTTGGCTGTCTCGGAGTCGGGGTACATCCTTACCGCCACCTCCATCACTTCCATAAACTCGGGGGAGTTGCTGTCGTAGCTCCGGGCAAGACGGAAAAGCTCGTCGAGCGACAATTTCTGCGGTGCTGTCGCCATTACGGCGGCTATCTCCTCGACAGTGGCGTAGTCACGCACGGTATAGTTGACCGTGTAGTCGCTGTGACGCAGCGAGGGGTACACGTCGCGCAGCAACATGGCATATTGCGCGGGATAGCGCTTCTTAAGCAGTTGGTCGCGGCGGTCGGGGTCGATTGCATTGTCGGAAATCAGCGACATTATCGCCTCTTTGTTGGAAATGTCGTGGTTTTCGATCCAACGGATTAGTCCGCCCCAGTCTTCCGCCTCCCATGAGGTGTGCATCACCGATGGCGGGAAATTGTAGAGGTCACGCACGTATGAGGCAAGCGCCTCGGTGCGTCCGCGCGCCAGCTGCTCGTTGGTGGCATAGCGTCCTTCCGGCGAGGCGAAGCCCTTGATGTAAAGCGAGGTGATGGTGACATCCTTGTCGGAGCGTACCGCGTCGATGGTGGCGCGTATCGCCGATAGCTCGCGCGAGTTGTCGCGGTAATCCTCGAGTATACGGGTGCTGTTGACCGGGAAGTCTATAAAGGCTGAGCCGTGTATCTCGCGTGTCTTCACCATCTCTCTTGCCGGGGTGACGTAGACAATCGCGGGCTCGTAGACTTTCGGCTTGAAGTCGATTGCGGCAATGTCGGCGGTGGTCTCGGGGGTAGTGGGTGAGCCGCAGCAGCCGTCGGTACGGCTCACTATGCGCAGTTGCGACTGTTCCATCCAGCCGGCATAAGGTACTACGGCGGTATAGGCGTAGTCGGGGTCTTTACCGGCGCGCAGCATCACGTAGTCACCTGCATCGCGGTCGCGGCGCAACCGCTGATAGTAGCGTGTGCGACCTGCCACTACCACAGGCTGCAGCCAGAGAGTGTCGCTTCCGGCGGTGATGAGGGGGCGAAGCCACAGCTCGCTGTTGGCTTCATCACCGGCTGCACCGGTGATGACAGTCATCTTCACTAAAAGATTGCTTGCCGTGCGACCGACACTGACATCCTTTACCGGGGGCTGTGCCGATGAGGCGGCTATGGTGATGAATGATATGATCGAGAGTATTATATGTTTCATCGGAGTGAGTGATTAAAAGATATATACAAGGTTTACGGCAGCTTTGGTGGGACCGACATAGTTGTGGACCCGTCCCGATTCGGTGCGTCGTCCGCAACCCGCACATTCATACACGTCGTAGCGGTTGTAGGTCCATCCGATTCCTATCTCCGCTTCGAGATTGAAATGCTTGCCGAGTATCCATGAGTACCCGTAGGCGATGCCTGCGCCTGCAAGCCATCCCTGGTAACGGTGGTCCTTGAGGCGCCCGAAGTCAGTGCCGAGGAAAGTGAAGTCGCCTACATCGATATGTCCTATGTTGTATTGTCCCCATAGGAGATGGGCGCCAAAGAAATGCCCCGCCATCGCATCGCACAGCCAGTAACGTGCCTCGGGCTGGATGAGTACATGTTTCCAGCGTTTCTCGCCGGAAAGGGTCCATGCGTTGAGATTGCCCGACAGCTCGACCGACCATTGCGGAGCGACCGCTACCTCCGCGCCGAGGTTGACGGTGGCTGTTGCGTCATACAGCAGGTTGGTCTTCACTGCAATCTGAGCATATATTCCCGTCGGTAGCATCAAAATCAACAGTAAACTGTATAGATACTTCATTGGATCAAATAATGTTGGTTTAATATTGTATTAATATGTCAGCCGCCATTTAGACGGCATCTTTTGCACTTTTCCTATAATAATGTGACATTTACACTCACTATGCTGACAGGCTTACAAGCAGTAAAGCAAAGACAGGCATATAACTTATCAACAATAGATTGCCGTATTCTCTTGCCAAGAGATATTGACGGTTTGCAATTTGTTGGATATCAACATTTCGCAGTCGCTCAATACCGCCGGTTGCAAAACAACACGTCTTGACAAGCGCGTCTTTGACTATTTATTCACTCACAATATGGTTGAATCCTAAGTTTTTTTGTTATCTTTGCATTGATTAAGTATCTCTTGGCAAGAGATTTGCACTATTCCTAATTTCTTTCCAATACCTTTTCATCTCCATTTAGGCATTCTGCATGATTGTGGCGATGTCACATTAATGTTATCAACTTTATCTCTTCTCTTTTATGTCTTTCATCCCGTTTTATGAAGGCTGACAGGACAGTTTGTGCAGTCTTGGCACACGGAAGAAAGAGCGGTTTAAATTTTTTTATACAAATTAAAGCGAAATCAAACTTTTTGAGCGTTAATCGGGATAGACAAATCAATAGACAAGCGTATGTTGTACATCTATTTCGTGCATTTGACCACGATTTTTAACATGTTTCACTTAATTAATGCTATTTGCCGCCATGAATCCATCGGCATTACCCGGTGGCGCCGGTATCAGGAATTATTGCTAAATTTGTGCAGGAGTCTAACTGTCATATAACATATAAATTCATATCAGATGACAAAAAAGCAAGGAGGGTTGCCGCTGCACCACATATCGGCGAAGAGCGACACCGGGATATTTTTCAAACATACCGCCGACTGGCAGCGTGAAGGCTCGATTGACTTCCCTCATCGCGACGACTACTATATGTTTACGCTCCTGATTGAGGGTGTTGCCGACGCGGCGGTTGATTTCAGGGATGTCACCTTGCATGGCGGAGAAGGAATCGTCATAGTTCCCGGGCAGGTGCATTTTTCAAAGTTTTCCGGTAGCTATCCGCTTGCATGGTGTCTTTTTGTCTCTCCCGATCATCTGACCGAATCGCAACGGCAGCAGCTGACAAGGTATTCATTGAATACTGTTCCTATGAAATTCAGTGAAAAGTATGTCGATGACATTACACGCTTGTTTGAGCTTTTGCGTGGTCGCAGCGACAATGCTGAGTTTGCGCGGGCGATGGTTACGGCTATTGTGACGCTGTTCTGCGACGCCGTCATGCCATCCGATAGCGGTGGCAGTGACCGCTATGCGTCAATCGTTTTGCGGCTTAAATGCCTGATGGATAAGCGCCTCACTGAAGAAAAGAGTCCGGCGGCGTATGCTTCTATGCTCAATATATCAGGCGTTTATCTTAACGAGGCGGTTAAGGCGGTGACCGGCACAAGCGTAAGCGATTTCATCAGGGGACAGGTGACGGTCAATGCCAAACGGCAGCTTATGCACACCAACCGTAATGTGCGCGAAATCGCCGCTTCCCTCGGCTATGACGACTACTCCTATTTTACGCGCCTGTTTAAGAAGGCTACCGGAATGACACCTACTGATTTCCGTAAAAACCTTGAATAGTGCTATCTTTGCCTTGAAGTGACTATTTCCGGCAGGCATAGTTGTCGCTAATTTTGCATAAAAAAAAGCGATGATGAAAAGAAGAGTCAAGCTACCGAAGTATGTGACATTTTCCGGAACGCACGGATGTGTGGCGTGTTGGCGATGTGTGGAGGCATGTCCCGGGGAGGTTTTCGGGAAAGTCCGCGTATTGTGGCACAAGCATGTGAAGATAGTAAATCCTGATGCGTGTGTCGGGTGTGGAAAGTGTGAGCGGGTGTGTCCGCAAAAGTTGTTTATTCTGAATAAAGTGAAGGTATGAGTAAGTTGAAGAAATTGAGATTGTGTGATTTTATGCTGCTTGCAGTTGCGCTCGTTATGCTTGCATCGAGCCTGCAGCTTGAGGTGATTGCGGGGCAATCGATGTGGTGGGTATGGGTACATATCGTTTCGGGCACACTGTTTCTTGTGCTGATATTGTGGCATCTGCAGCTGCACTTCCAATGGCGCAACTGGCTCCGGCTGTTATGGAAGCAGCGTAGCGCAAACATGAAGTGGCTTACCGCTGTGGGAATCCTGACCTTTGTGACGGCACTTGTTGCGACAGCAGGATGGATTGCATCGCCGGAACACTCCAAAATCGGGGCTGTACACGGCAAGCTCGGATTCCTGTTCATCGCGCTCGCCGTATGGCACACGGCTCGCCGCTTCCGTTTCTACATACGCTGAAGCAAGATGTAACATTAGGAGGGTGGTGCAGAATGGAGATTCTCCCGTTTTGCAAATTTTGTTCAATTATTTTGGAATATTGATAAAATAAGTTGAAATTTTATGTCGTAATTTTGCAGCCGTAAACCAATATTATAATTTATGGCGGCAGAAGCTATCCCATTATCATCCAAACCGAGATTTGAAATACTTGACGGGCTGCGCGGCGTGGCGGCTATGATAGTCGTGGCGTTTCACCTTTTCGAAACTTATTCCAAGGGTCCGAGTTACCAGATACTTAATCATGGGTATCTTGCCGTTGATTTTTTCTTCGTGTTGTCGGGCTTCGTCATCGGATATGCCTACGATGACCGTTGGGGCAGGATGGCGACATGGGATTTCTTCAAGCGACGGTTGATAAGGTTGCAGCCGATGGTCGTGCTCGGATGTCTTATAGGTGCGTTTTGGTTTTACTTCAGCGGAGCGCCGGGCTTCGAGCTGGTGATGCAGACACCCTGGTGGAAACTGTTGCTGATAATGTTGCTCGGCTGCATCATGTTTCCTACGCCTCCTTCGATGGATATACGCGGATGGCAGGAAATCAATTCGCTTAACGGCGCGCAGTGGTCGCTTCTGTGGGAGTATATCGCCAACATCCTATACGCCCTGGTCATAAGGCGGTTTTCGACCGTGGCGCTTGCCGTGTTGGTGTCTCTGTCGGCGTTTCTGACGGTTGACCTCGCGTTGAATCTTGATGTGTCAGGGTTGCTGGCGGTGCGTGAATACGCCAAATATACCGTAATAGGCGGTTTCGGGCTGACACCCGACCAGATTTACATCGGTATCTGCCGGTTGCTTTACCCGTTTTTCGGCGGATTGCTGCTGTATCGCCTGAGCAAATGGCGTATCAATCTTCGCCGTGGCGGCATGTTGTGGTGCTCGCTGGCTGTCGCCGTCACTCTGGTCGTGCCTCATATCGGCGGTGAGACCCATGCGTGGCTCAACGGGCTTTATTGCGCGGTGGTCATACTCTTTGTCTATCCGGCTATAGTCGCGGCAGGTGCGGGGAGTCCACTGACAGGCAAGAAGACGACCGCCGTATGCAAATTTCTCGGGCTTATATCTTATCCGCTATACATCACCCATTATCCTATGATATATGTGCAGATGAACTGGGCGGCACATCATGCCGACGCCCCACTCGGCACCCATATATGGGTGGCGGCAAGCATTTTCATTGCATCGGTGGCAATAGCCTACGCCAGCGTGAAAGTCTACGACATACCTGTGCGCGCATGGCTCTCCGGGAAATTCCTTTACGCAAAAAAGAAGTCGTGATTCATGGAAATCAAATCTGCGGTATATCGTAGAGGTTTATTCAATATAATTCGCTATTTTTGTTTCCGGGAAATAAAAATCACGGAATTCCGTAATTGACACGCATCAGAAGGCGGCGTAATTTTGTAAAACAAATCGTTTTCAAAAATTACGCTACCTGCAATGACCGAAAAAACAATCTTGTCCAGGATGAAAATAGCCGTTGTCGATGACCATGATCTTGTAAGGGAGGGATTGAACGCAATCCTTTCCGGCAATGGTGCCGACAAGGTGGAAAAATATAGCACGGCAATGGAGCTTATCTCACAGCTTGATGCCGGCAAATCATTTGATTTCTATATTCTTGACCTTGAACTGCCTGATCTTGACGGCTTTGTGCTGATTGAGATGATCCGCGCCCGCAATCCGGTGGCACACATCATCATCAGTACAGTCCACGACGAGGTGTGGACTCTCCGCAAGCTGCTCGCCCGCGATGTCAACGCCATTATCTACAAGTCGGGCGACGGAAACGAGATAGTAACCGCAATACATGAAATACTGAAAGGCAACAACTACTACTGCAAGGCTGTGCATGAAACCCTGAAAACCGCAGGCGACAGCAACGAGCATCCCTCAACGCGGGAGCTTGAGGTGCTGTACCAGATAGCGCAGGGTAAGACCTCGCGTGAAATCGCCGCCGCAATGTTTGTCACCGACAATACCGTGGAAGCGCATCGCAAGGCACTCTTTGCAAAGCTCGGCGCGGTCAATGTAGCCGACCTGATAGTCAAGGCAATCGCCAAAGGCTACCTCAAGAAAAGCGGTATCATGCGATAGACCGGTCTCTGCCGGTATCTCCATTTCTGTCCGTGACATCGTTGCTTATTGCAAAAGGTTTTGTAATTTTGCAGGGCAAATGATAAAGAGACAGTTGACGTGACACACTACATAAATCAAGACACCGCGCTGCCGCTGCTGCTTGCCTGCCTCGCGCTGGTGATAGCAATAGTGGAGCTTGCGGCATATCTCCCGAAGGTGACGAGGGTGTCGCGCGCGGTAAAAAGTCAGGATGACGAGCCGATGCCCGCATCAGGCTATCCCAAAGTATCAATAGTGATATACTGCCACAATGACTCCGACGGTCTGGCGGCATTGTTGCCATCGCTGCTGTCACAGGACTATCCCGAAGAATTTGAGATAATCGTGGTCAACGACGGCCGCGACTATCTGACCGAGGCACTTGTAAACTCCCATGAAGGAGAGGCGGTAAGGGTCTATCACACATTCACCCCGCGTGACACACGCAATCTTTCACGCAAGAAGCTTGCCCTCACTCTTGGCATAAAAGCGGCGTCACACGACGCCATTGTCCATGTCACGTCGTCGACAAGAGTAGTGTCGCCATATTGGCTGCGCCTGATGGCTCACCCGCTCGCCGATAGTGCTACCGATGTGGTGATAGGATACGCCTCGGTTGTAGAAGCCGGTGGAAACCGCTCGCGGTCACGTGACGACGACAGGCTCATCGACAGCGTACACTACCTTTCATCGGCGATATGCGGAAATGCCTATCGTGGCGACGGCGACAATCTCGCCTATAGCAAGAGCCTCTTTTTCCGCATGAAAGGCTTCAACAATTCAATCAACCTTCATTATGGCGACGACGACATATTTGTTGCCGACGCTTCGACAGCCGAAAATACCGCGGTGGTCATCGCCCGTGAAGCGCAGGTCGAGACAGTCAACAACAATCCCGCCGACGACTATATGTACAGCAAGCTCCGCCACGCCTTCACGGCAAAATTTGCCGGCACACGCCAGCATCTGTTTTACGGCATAGGCTCCATGCTCCTGTGGTGCTGGTTTGCGCTTAGTGTCGCCGCAGTCGCAATCGCCCCTCTCAATCCGGTGGTAATCGGTGTCGTGGCTGTGACGGCTGTCGCGTTGTGGACTCCGTTCATGATAGCGTGGAACAATGCCGCAAAAGCCCTCGGCAGCCGCCGATTCCTCCTGTCTGTGCCGTTTTTCATGATGTGGCGCCCCATGTTGAACTTCGTTTATCTCCTGAAAAGCAAGAAGATACATGATGCACAATATGCCTGGCAGACAACAAGTTGATTTTCGCCTCAAAAAAATGTTAAATTAAGATAATAAAGCACCTTATCACTCCGTTATTCAATATAATATCAAGACAACTTACAATGAAATCATTTAAATACCTCATTATCTGCACAGTGCTGTTGACTGTCGGCGCGTGTACCTCATCAAAGACCTCGCTTCCTTATTTTGAGGATATAAAGACACAGGTCACCGGAGAGCTTCCGTCGTCGGATTACGCGATAAAAATCATCCCCGACGATGAGCTGATGATTACCGTCACCTCGCTTGTGCCTGAAGCGACACTCGAGTATAACCTCCCTCTCATCAACCCCGCCACGTCGACCACATTGCTGACCACCACTCAGCCACGCACACTTACCTATCGCGTCGACAAGGCAGGCGACATCAATTTCCCGCAGCTCGGCACAATCCATGTGGCAGGACTAACCACCGAACAGCTCACACAGTTGCTCACCAAGCGCATAAGCCGCGATGTCGAGGACCCTTACGTGAAAGTCGAGCTTGCCAACTTCCGTGTCAATGTGCTTGGAGAGGTTCAGAAACCGGGAGCCTACAATGTCACACGCGAACGCTACACTGTGCTTGACGCACTTGCCGATGCCGGCGACCTCACCCAGTACGGCGAGCGCAACAATGTGCTGATAATCCGTGAGGTTGAAGGAAAGAGAATATTCTATCACGTCGATTTGAACAAATCCGACCTGATGACCGAGCCCTATTTCTACCTGCAGCAAAACGATGTCGTCTACGTAGAGCCCAATGCCATCAGGAAAGATGTCGCCACCTACAACCAGAACAATTCGTTCAAAATCCAGGTAGTAAGCGCCATCGTAAGCGCCTGCTCGGTAATAGCCTCACTTTGTATCGCCCTGTTTATTAACAAATAACCGTCAGCAGCCATGAGAGAGATAAACACTCAAAGCGACAAGAAAAAGGATAAGAAGATTGACATCATATCACTCCTGCGTTTCTATTCTACCAAATGGAAATACATCCTCGTGTCGGTAATCGTATTCATGATACTTGGCGGCATTTACGCCTACACTAAATCGCCGATATATGAAGTCCAGGCAAATGTACTTATCACCGATAATGACACCAAGAACGACTTTCTACGCAACTTCAGCATGGCGGATATGTTTGGTGGAAAGGCAGCAGTCGATGACGAGATTGCGCTAATGTATTCTCACACCTTGTTTAATAATATAGTCAGGGAATATCAGCTCAATGAACAATACATTGTAAAGAAAAATCTTTTAAAAAAAGTACGCAAGTATGATGACAGTCCTATTGAGTTAATCATCCCGCAGGAATTTTCTGACACGCTGACAGAGCCGGTGATTTTCAAGCTCAATGTGTCAAAAAGTGGCAAGGTTGATGTGAAAATGAAAAAGGACAGGTTTTCAACTATTGCGGAGACAAAGGACAAGACTTTTCCGGTGCGGTTTAAAACCTCTTATGGTGAATTTGTGTTTAACACGACGAAATATTATGAGGAAGGTGAATCGCTCAATATGACTGTTTTAGTGACAAGCTACAATGCTGCCACGGAAAGTCTGCAAAAGAATGTGATGTGTGCCATTCCAAATAAGAAAGCACGTGTAATTACTGTTTCTCTAAATTCAACGAGCATTCCGTTTGCCGAAAAAATTGTGAATGCTGTGGTCGATGGCTACAATCAGCGCGGTATTCACGAAAACCGTGTGCGAAATCAGATTACTGCCGACTTTGTGGAAAAGCGTCTTACCGACCTTACGGAAGAACTTAATTCAACTGAGCGCACGGTCGAAAACTATAAGAAGGACAATAATATTGTTGACCTGACTGCTGACGCACAATACATATTTACAAAGAAAGGCACCATCGACCAAGAGCTTGTAAAGGCGGAGACCGAGTATGAAATTCTGGAGATGACTCGTGAACTCATGAATGACCCCAGTCATAAATACGACCTTATTCCCACGCCTTACGGTGCCGAAGCTGCTGTGGAGGCTATTACGGAATATAACAAGCTCGTGCTCGAGCGTATGAAACTCATAAACAACGCGAAGACCAACAATAACGCCGCGCTGCGCACTATTTCCGGTCAGCTCGATGCAATGCGCGATAATATCAATGCCACTCTTGACCGCTCACTCGCTTCGGCACGCGTGAAACTCCACGACTTGCGTGAGCAGATGAACGAGAGTGACTCCCGCCTCGGTGAACTTCCTCGTCAGGAAAGAGAATATCTCAATATCAAGCGCCGTCAGATGGTGCAGGAAAACATCTATCTTCTTTTGTTGAAGCAATTGGAAGAAACTAACCTCCGCATAGCAAATGCTATTCCGAAGGGTCAGGTGATAGATCGCGCATATCCTCTTGAAGGTCAGGCAAATCTGACTAAAGTGCAGATTATGATTCTGTTCTTTATACTTGGATTGATTGCTGTACCGGTATGGTTGTATGTCCGTGATTTATTCAGAAATAAAATTTCATCAAGAAAGGAAGTCGCTGATTCTGTGTCTTTCCCGATTATAGGCTCGATTAGCAAGAATAAGTCAAATGACAAGCGCGTATCATTTGATTACAGCAATGAGACCGCTGAAACATTCCGTCAGTTACGCACAAACATGCAATTCCTTATGGCGGGAGCCGACAATAAGACGATTCAAATAACATCAATGTCATCCGGTTCCGGAAAAACATTTGTCGCTGCAAATTTAGCCGCCAGCATTGCTCAGACCGGTAAAAAAGTTGTACTTGTTGATATGGATATCAGAAATCCTCAGATAGCTGAATTTTTTGATATGCCTGAGAGCGTCGGAATATCTCAATATCTTATTGATGATAATGTGACGATTAATGACTTGGTTCAGAAGGTAAAGTCAGAATCGAATCTAAGCATTGTAGCTGGAGGAATCATACCGCCTAATCCTTCGGAATTGCTTATGTCCAAACGCGTTGATATGCTGTTTGAAGAGCTTAGGCGTCGCTTTGACATAATTGTTGTAGATAGCTCTCCGCTGGGACAAATAAGTGATTCTGCCTCATTAAACAGGGTTGCTGATATAATCTTGATTGTTTGTAGGATAAATCATACTACTTTCGCCCAAATGAATTCGCTCGGTGAACTTTCGTTAATCAGTCCGTTGAAGCGCATTGGACTTATTATTAACGGAGTTAAACCGTCTCAGATTTATCCGCATTGATGACGTGGATTTGAGGTAATAAATTATGCCGGTATTATGATTTATAATATCTATGTGTTATTATCCCTGATTCTTTTATATCTCTACTATAAAAGTGACTATACAAAAACTGAGTATATAAATCTCATTTTTGCCGGATTGTGGATGATATTCTCCATAGAATATTATACCACAATCGACTACAGGGTATATTACGAAAATTTCCAGTTTCCGCCTAAAGGGGTGTGGGAACCCCTTTATATGCTTCTGGTCATGATATTCAAGCCATTCGGTTACGTCTTTTTTAATGCCTGCATGGCGGCTTTTGAGATGTACACTTTGTGTTTCATGATAAAAAAATATGTGGATAAGCGTTGGTATTGGCTTGCTATTGTATTGTTTATCATGGATCCGAATACAGTGTTCAATTTCATGACTGTAAAACGTCAGTTCATATCAATGGCGGTCGTGATGTGGATTCCGTATGTCCTGTTGTCAAGAACTGATAAGGCACGTTTTATTTATGCGGTTATTTTGCTGGTGATAGCGGTTAACATTCACTCTGCCGCTTATATGGCAATTTTGTTTTTCGCATTGCCTTTTATTAAATGGCGTCCTAACCGCTTTGCAATAATTGTCATAGGTGTGATATTCATTGGTAGTTCCGGTCTGCTTGTCAGCAATGTCAAAATGCTTTACAATCTGTTGTCCATTACCGGAATGGCAGGCAAATATGAGTATTATATTGACGTGCTTGACAGTGCCGATTTGGATGATTTCAGAATAGGTCCTGTTGAAGCGTTCTATAGAATCGTGACTTTATTTAGCATGTTATGGTGCATACCTAAAATGACCGATTCCCAATATAAGTTGACTATTCTTTCAATCGGTGGATTTTTCCTCTCGGCAATCCTTTTTGCCGATATGTGGCGTCTTGCATGGTACTATACCATGTTTAACTGCATGACAATTCCTATTACAATGAGAATACTTTGGAAAGAATACCCGAAATACATATCCATCGCAATAATATCATTGATGCTCATCATGCCTTTGAGGCAATACTATTTAGTGATGTCGGGCAAGAGTGAGGCTCATCAAATGTTCAAGATACAACATTTTTACACGATATTTGATGATGCGGTAGATAAATCGGTATATTCACAAGACGAAATGTAATAATGCACACATATAAAAAATGGATAGAATTTTAATAACCGGTGGTGCCGGATTCATTGGCTCCAATATTGCTTTGCAACTCTTGGCACATGGTAGAAAGGTGACGGTGCTGGATAATCTGTCTCCGCAGATTCATGGTGAACAGCCTGAACTTACATCTCCATTATACCGGTCTATCATGGACAAGGTCGATTTCATAAAAGGCGATGTAAGAAACCGCGCCGACTGGGAGAAAGCCCTCGTTGATGCCGATTCAGTTATACATCTTGCTGCTGAAACCGGAACCGGACAGTCGATGTATGAAATTGAGAAATATGTTGATGTTAATATAGGTGGCACCGCTATTTTACTTGATTTATTGACCAATACCGACCACCGTGTAAAACGTGTCATAGTTGCAGAGTCACGCGCCATATATGGTGAAGGCCGTTATTGGAGCAGCGATCTTAATAGCTATGTATATCCTGATGACCGTACTGATGACACTATGTCTGCAGGCTACTTTGACCCTGTTTATCCCGGTGCTTCTTCTCCTTTGAAGCTTGTTGCCACTACGGAGGACTCTCTGATTCATCCTACGTCAGTCTACGGCATAACTAAGCAAGTGCAAGGTCAGTTGGTACATCTCGTATGCAAAAGCATCGGCATAGATTCGGTGTCTTTCCGATATCAGAATGTCTATGGCCCGGGGCAGTCCTTGACTAATCCTTATACAGGAATATTGAGTATCTTTTCTACAAGGATAAAGCAGGGAAAAGAGATAAATATATTTGAAGATGGTAAGGAGAGCCGTGACTTTGTATATATTGATGATGTAGTCGATGCTACAATACTTGCTCTTGACGCAAAGGATATAAGCGGTCTCGCTTTTAATATCGGTTCCGGGGTCGCTACCGATGTCATGACTGTCGCGCGCACACTGTGTAAAAATTACGGTATGGAAGTGCCCCTTGTCGTATCAGGCAATTACAGGCTTGGAGATATCAGGCATAATTTTGCCGATATAACTCTCGCTAAAGAAAAGTTGGGATACATGCCGAAATGGAATTTGGAAAACGGATTAAAAAAATTTACCGATTGGGTGAATACCCAGGAAATCACGGCTGACGGTTACGAAAAATCTTTGGAAGAAATGAAGTCTAAGGGTCTTTTTAAGTAAGTTATGGACGGGAAGAAGGTATTGTTTGTCGGACTTGGATTTTATAATTACGATTCTGCCATTAAAGCCACACTTGACGAAATGGGCTATGATACCGTATATGCTACATCGCTGGTGGATTTAGGTGTGACCGGTAAATTGTTTAAAAAGCTTTGTCTCGGTGCCATAAACCGGCGTCGGGCTGACAAACGTGTATGGCAAAATATCCTTGCCTCCCGTACGGATAACGATATTATATTTGTAATCAAAGGCGAAAACCTGACCCGGCGACATCTTGAATATTTAAAACAGAAAAATCCTAAAGCGCGATTTGTATTATACCTTTGGGATAATCTTGGTAAAATTCATAATCGCGACATATTGCTACCTTATTTTGATAAGATTTCCAGCTTCGACCCGTCGGATTGCCTATGCCATAAAGATTTTTTTTTCCGCCCGTTGTTTTATCAGAAAAAAGGGAGTGGAAGCGCTTCTTATAAATATGATATCTCTTTTATAGGAGAAGATCGTCCGGGGAGATATCGCTTCTTAAAAAAAGTTGCATCACTTTTGCCGTCAGACAAGAATGTCTATTTCAGGTTGAAATCATCGGTGTTACGCACGGTCATCGATAAAATTACCGGACACCGTTTATGCAACAACTTGAAGTTGCCCTATGATGAGTTTTGTCAGGTTACTGATAGCTCGAAAGCCGTGCTGGATATAGTCGAGGAAAATCAGTCGGGACTCACTATGCGGACTATCGAGGCATTGGCTATGGGAAAGCATCTTTACACGACGAATCGGGAAATTCAAAATGCTCCACATATTTCTCCTTCGTCGTTCACAGTCCTTGATGTGGATAAGCCTGTCCTGGAGTTAGGAAAAGAGGGTGGACAAGATGCTGGATTCTACGAATATTATAGTCTCAGGCACTGTCTGTCTGACATATTAAAATAGTCCGGTCATGAATGTATTGTTTGTTACTCACTGCACTCCGATGGATGGCGGAAATCATTCGCTGCTTCGGCTCATGGTGGAATTGCAACAGCCTCCATATTCAGTGACTCCAATATTGCTTACTCCTATTGAGATTAAGCATTCCTCTTCAAGTATTTTGAGTGAGGCTGAAAAATACGGGATAAAATGTATCGCTTCCCGATTTTATCCCTTTAAATATCAATCGCGCAGTCCGTTAAATTTTGTCCGGTACACTACCAATTTAGTGAATTTGCACGTAATTTTACATGAACTAAAAGACGTGAAGATTGATCTCGTGCATTCAAATAGTAGTATTTTCAATATTGGAGCATTGATTGCACGGAGGCTTGGAGTGCCGCATATTTGGCATTTCCGTGAATTTGGTGACTGGGATTTCAATCTTAAGCCTATTTTCGGTCGGGCGCAGGAAACGTCGGTTTATAGAGATGCTTCACGGATAATAGCTATATCGGGAAATGTTAAGAACCGGTTTGTCCCGTTTATTGATAAGGACAGGATTGATGTGATTTACAATGGTATTCCTGTGGATACTTCTGCTCCGGTTAGCAAACATGACAGCGAGGTGGTAAGATTTTGTATTACCGGCGCTTTGAATAAAGCCAAACGTCAGTATGATGCTGTTGAGGCGATGAATATATTGATAAATCAACGGGGTTACAAAAATTTACACCTCTCAATAATCGGAGAAGGAAAAGACCGTACTTTGCTTGAAGAAAAAGTAAAAAGCTATAATCTCGGTTCATTTATGACATTTCTCGGATGGGTGAAAGATCCGCAGTTTCTTTATGCTGACATGGATTGTGGACTTATGCTCTCGACAAATGAAGCGTTTGGTCGCGTTACGATCGAATATATGCGAGCTAATCTTCTCGTTATCGCTTCCGATGGCGGGGCTAACAGTGAGCTTGTTGATGACGGTGTAACGGGATTTCTGTTTAAAACCGGTGATGTATCGCAGCTTGCCGATAAAATGGCTTTCGCCATTGACCATCAGGATAAGATGAAAGATATTGCCGGGCGTGGTTGGAAGTTTTCTCAGTCTCATTTTTTGTCATCAGACAACACTGCTGCTGTCTATAATACATATCTGAAATATGGAGCCGTTGATAAGTAGCATTACGCGTAAAGCAAGAAAATTCCTTTTTAATATCTTTTATTCGCGCCGGTTTGGATATTTCGGGAAAGGGGTGTCGATTCATTCTCCGTTACATATCTACGGCGAGGAAAATATATCAGTCGGTGATAACACGCTTATCCAGTACAAGAGCTGGCTTGCCGCTGTGCCTCATACCGGAGCTTCCCATTGTGAACTTAAAATAGGTAAAGGATGCGTGATTGGGCATTTTAACGAAATCTACGCAACGGAAAGTATAGTGATTGAAGACAAGGTATTGACTGCCGACCGCGTGTACATATCCGACAATCTCCACACTTATGAGAATCCTGATATTCCTGTGATGGACCAACCGGTAAAACAGATTGGCACAGTAAGGATAGGGGAGGGTTCATGGCTCGGTGTAGGAGTGGTTGTTTTGGGTGCGAATATAGGTAAGCATTGTGTTATTGGAGCTAACTCGGTCGTGACAAAGGATATTCCCGACTATTGTGTGGCTGTGGGAGTCCCGGCACGTGTCATCCGTCGTTTCAATCACTCCACCGGCAAATGGGAAGCGCACAAAATCCCATAGCTGCGAAAAATGGTAACTGGGTATAGTACACTGATGCTATATGTTGTCCAAAATATATTCAGGAGATATTTCCAGTCTTGAGAAGGCAAATAGCTTCTTCCCAAGGTCTTTGACCGACGCCCCAATGTGATAGAGCGCATCATCTATAATTATGAATCTGTCATGTATTTTGTGTGCAGTTCTAACCTCAATCTTTGTATATTGACGGTTGTGTCGATTGACGCTTTGCCTAAAGATTGCACTGATTTCACTTGTGTATATTATTGCCGATACGTCCGACTGTCGGTTGTCGAGCTGAACCAGTACCGATTCATCAACGTAGTTATCGATTAAAATAATCCTTTTGTTGGCACTTTTTATAAGACGACATATAAATTCATGAGCATCAAATATTTGCCCATTGAAAAATACTCCTTCTTTAGGTGGTAATGAAGTGCGGATAAAGAAATCGACTTTATCTGTCAGATCATCAAGCCGTTTATCATGCTCTGTCAAGCGGTGGTCAATTCTGGTTTCCATATAAAGAAGACGCTGATTGACGCTATAACCACGCAAAAGATATTCCCTCAGAATTTTATTTGCCCAAATTCGGAATTGTGTACCGCGGATTGATTTTACCCTGTAGCCGACTGATATTATTACATCAAGCGAATAGAATTTGGTTTTATATCGTTTACCATCGGAGGCAGTTAGTAAGGATTCCTTACTAACTGAAAATTCATCTAATTCTCCTTCCTTAAATATATTACGTATATGGAGTGTAATATTGTTTCGAGTGGTTTGAAACAATTCTGTCATCTGAGCTTGCGTTAGCCATACGGTTTCATTTTCTACTCTCACATTTAATGATAGGGTAGAATCAGGTTGGTAAAGAATTATTTCATTGTCCCCATACAATTGGGCGTTATCGTTAATGTTGTTGTTTGCATCTTTCATGGAAATTATCATTTGGTTACATAGTTACAGGAAGCATCAGATGACAGGAATCTGTTGTAGATGCGCTCGGTTGAACCTGTGTCGGAGTACGAGTAAACCAGGCTTTTTACAAAATGGCGCATAGCGCCAAATTTGTCCGCATTTTCATCGAGGCAAGACAATGCTTTTTCCAATCCGGTTGCATCTTTGACGATTTCTCCGGCGCATATCGATTCTATGGGCGTAAATGTGAATCCACGCGTAGATTTATATAGCTCGACATCGTGGAAATTAAATATTACCGGTTTATCCAAAAGCAGATAATCGTAATATCCCGATGTGTAGTCTGTCAACAGGGCGTCACTCGCTTTCATCAGTTCACTGAGACCATATTTTTCAGTTGCTTGATGAATCATGATGCTTGGAGGCAGGGAGCGTTTGATTGCGGCGATATTTTGTTTCGGATGCAATTTACACACAATCAGTATACCGTTCTCTTTCAGTCGGTCACCAAATCGTTTCAAGTCCATGTCATAACCTAAAAGCTCACGTGACGCTTCCTTTTGTCCCTCTTCATAATCGCGGTGAGTAGGAGTGTAGAGCACTATCTTTTTGACCGGATAGTCGACTGACTGTTCCAGTGCTTTCCTTACAGTTGATGGATACTCGTCCGACAGCAAATAGTCGTTACGGCAATTACCGAGATTGAGATAGTGACCGTAGTCTACGTTCATGGAGGGCATGATGAGACGTATGGCAAGTTCCGAGTTACAGATATAATAATCGAGGTCTTTGTCGTTGAAGCGGTCAAGGCCCATGTAAAGCGGGTCGGTTTTCGCAAAGATATCGTTTTTAAATGGCATCGGAAAATATCCGAGGTCCACATACGTTACTGATTTTCTTCGGCTGAATGGGCGCAACGGATAGGTAATCGAGGTGAAAACATGGCTGCATTCTGTCAGAAGGCGATAGAAATGCCAGCGTTCCGAAGTGGAGATATTGCCCAAAAATTTTACAAACTCCACTTTCCTTCCCGGATAGGTAGTTGCGACGTAGTTGTTTAGTGTGTCGAGATTGTCGTTAACCGATACTGCAATGGTGAGAATCTTATCTTTTTGCAGGTCGTGGGAAAGGATGTATTGTGCCAGTGTCAGGGCATTGTCTGAACGCCAGTTCATAAGATTGTACCTGTCATTTCTTGCCATCCCCTGATGTGGGATAAACATAAGACGGTTATGAGTGACAAATGGAGTTCTTAAAGAAAGTATTTCTTGTAATGTCTCGCTCACAAAGGTTTTGGGCGTTTTCATTATCTATCTGTTTTTTCGATGTAACAAATGTCCGAAATTATTTTTTATCATTCCACAAAATTCAATGTATGCCGATTTTTTGAATATGTATATTGTGGAAATGTAAATTGCTGTTCCAAGAGGAATACCGGCAATAAGTTGACCGGCGTAGGATGGAATCACTAATGTCATCAGCCATACCATGATTCCCATAAAAAGCGCACATCCCAGATAGGGAAGAAAATCGCGCATCTGAGCCTTGAAGGGTAATCCTATCAGCATATTGGTGTAACGCGTATTTAACACCGTGGCGATTATGTTGTAAATGAATTGCCCCCAACAGATTGCTATGATACCGAATGGCATCATGCCGAATAATATGGCGATGGCTATTGATTTTTTTATTATTTCAAGTTTCAGCGCTAGGTCGGAACGCCCTTTTACGTAGAGTACGTTAAGATTTATTGAGGTAATATGGTCAAAAAGACATGAGATGGCGAGTATCTGAAGCATCGGCACTGCTATGAGCCATTTCTCGGTCATTGCCACTATTATGAGGGGCTTTGCCAGAGCCGCGATGCCTATCATGGCAGGAAACACCACCAGTGATGCGTATATGACATATTTGGAATATGCCTGACGTAATTTCTCATTGTCATCCTGGATTGAGCTGAATATGGGGAACGCTACCTTCGATAATACCAGGGTGATTGATGTGATTGACATCGTGGAAAGCAGGTCGGCACGGTTATAATATCCTAAATCGGTGGCATTATACCGCTTTCCTATGACTATCGGGTAAAGGTTGCGGTAGAGCAGATGAAGCATTGATGACAGTAACAGTTTGGAACTGTAGCCGAAAAGCTCCTTGAATGAGCGCATCGAGAATATCAGTGACGGTATCCATCTCGTGCCGAGCAGGTACACGAGCAATGTCTGGGCGCCAAGACTTACCAGACTTTGCATCACGAGTGCCCATACACCGAATCCGAGATAGGCAAGCGAGATGCTTATGGCACCTGATATGATGGCGGAGAGTAGTGAGATGACCGCCTGAACCTTGAATTTCAGCTCAATGGAAAGCCGAGTCTTGTGTACCGCTGCAAGGGAGCCGATTATGAGACCAAGCCCCAGCACTCTTGCAATCTCGGTCAGCTGCGGCATTTTGTAAAATGCCGAAATATATGGAGCTGAAAAAAACAGCAGCAGATATAATACTATCGACACAGTTACCGTGAAATAGAATACTGTGCAATAGTCGGTATTGCTACGGTCTTTTCTTCTGATCAAGGCATTAGAAAATCCGCTGTCGATAAAAACCTGTGAAAATTGGATAAAGACGGCAAGCATTGCCACCATACCGAAATCTTCAGGCATGAGTATGCGGGCAAGCACAATGTTCACAGTCAGTTGTATGAACATTGTAGAGAAACGCTCAATCGAACTCCATGCAAGTCCTTTTACCGTCTTATCTTTGAGGCTTTGTGACATTTTATGCGTTGTCTGCAACACATGAGAGGTTTACATGGCAAAGATACGCATAACGCTTCAAATATCAAAATGTAGTATTTACCGGAGGCGGTCGATTTCTTGCTGGAGGAGGGCGAGGAAGCGGGCGGCGTGAGCGCCGTCCATCTGGGTGTGGTGGAATTGGAATGATACTGTGAGCCGCGTCTTGAACAGGCTTTTGCGGTAACGTCCCCATATCAGGAACGGGTTGTTGAAGATGCCGCTGTACATCCCTACCGAACCGTCAATCTCATATAGGGCAAGAGCCGAAGTGCCAATGACCATCCGGTCGGTGATGTCATGATTTCTGCAAGTCTTGCCAACCTGACGGGTGAGGCGCACATATTCGGCGTTGAAAATGGCAAGGTCATCTGAAAACGGTATATCACATGAACTGACCTCCCCTTCTTGATTGAGTACAATAGTGTTTACCGCCAACGAATCATACTTGATCAGTTTCTCTCCGACCGGCAGCATGTAAAACTCCTTGACCTGTGACGCCGCGTTGCCTATGCACCAGCACATCAGCATATTGAATTTAAGTCCACGCCGGCAGTTGATGTGGCGGAGTCGTGTCACATCAAGCGTCTTGAAAAGTGTCACCATCGGCATCGGTGCTTTCATCCACATCTCGAATGCGTATCCACGTGTGGTCGCCTGTGGGTTTACTTCTTGCATCATCTTTTTGATGCAAAATTACCTCTCCCGTTTCCATCTTGATAGAAGAAAAGGGACATTATATTATTGTAGCCAGCTTTATTGACTATCTAAAGAATTATAGCTTTTCTGTAATTTATCTGAGAAGGATTCCCTAAACGCTATCCTCAATCCATTCAGGAATGATTCCTTGATAAAGATTGACGATGAGGGGCATTTATCGGCACATAGTCTGCACTGGATGCAGTTATCCTCATTCATGGGCAATACTTGGTCTTTAAGTGTGAATATGTGCATTGGACAGACTTTGATGCATCTTCCACAACTAACGCAGGTAGAGGTATTGAGAAACACAACTTTGTTGCCTGCTATGATTTCTGTATCCTTTTTGCGTAGTGCAATGCCGGAGAAATATTCATTGACGGGGACTTTATATATAGTTGCCAGCGGATGAAGTTTCCATTTTAATTTTTCCGCAAATGACCGTGCCTTGAATATGTCCTTTTCATTAGGTCTGGATTTATTGTAGCCGTCCATCATCACCCACGGTCCGGTGCGGTCATAGCCACGGCAAGAAAATTCTCCGGCAACTATTCCGCCCTTGCTCTCAACTATATTTCTGAGGGGATTATGATATGCCCCCAAGATAGGGCGACATCGGGTGGAGAATATGAAAACATTTTTACCTTCAAGGTCTTGCTCCGCGACAAATCGCTGAAGCCGGATATCATGAGCCGCGAAGTTGATTGCGGAACCGAAGCCTATAAGGTCGTATTCCGACAGGTCAGTCGAGGGAGGATTGGCTATTGATGCCAGTTCGGCAGAAAGGGCTTCCGCCATGCTTTGTGCAATCTTCAGAGTGTTGCCTCTGTAGGAGGAACGATAAAATATTATTGCCTTCATCTTGAAACCGATATTTTTGTTTCCGGCGTTCCGGGACCACCGTTGACTCCTTTATAACCCACAAACAACAGTGTGTCTGCATCGAAATAATAATCACAACTCCAGAAAACTGACATAAATCCGGTAAGACCAACTTCAATCCTCAGCGCGTTCTTTCCGTCAAATTTCTCAATACCTTTTTTCGTGGCACACATGGTATAGAGCTTCATATTATCCGGACGAAAACATTCATATTCCACTGTCTTTACATTTTTCAAGGTCACACCGGCATTATAGGCTATGTTCTGATACCAAGGCTTGCCCTTGCTTTTTACTGTTTTTGAAATCGGCTTTCCTTTGAATCTGCCGGAAAGAGTATATGTGTCACAATTCAGGCTGACAGTCATATCAGTGTTAGTGGAAGGATTCATTATCTTCCAACTCTCAGTCTTATATCCGTTATCTAAAAGATACTCATGTCGGTCACTGTCCTGAACCGTATTCAGTCGTATTTTGCCGTTTCTGTGTTCCTCCGACCATTTGATTGCTGTTTCTGTTTTACCGCAGCTCGAAATGAATTTTCTTTCCTGCGCCATGCCAAATGCCGCAAAAAGCAGCAGGCATAGCATTGTAATGATATGTTTCATAGGCTACTATTTGCAAAGATGAAGTCCACATATTTGGAAATCACAGTTTCCAGTCTGCCCCATGACTCCGGCTTACTGAAGTCTATGCCATTGATCTTGTGGTATTGTCTTGTAAAAAGGACGATATAGTTGATTGCTGATATGATCATGGCTATGGATATATCGTTGTCATTGCCAATATTCAGATACCGGTTCAGTTCCTCCTGCAATTTATAACCGGAGCGTTCCCGTTCTTCGAGAATGCCTTTGAAAGAAGAATGTCCGGATAATTCCCATACCAGCAGTTCCTGCATAAGAATATTGTCTTTGAGATAGTGAAGCTGCCGTATAAGTACATCCTTTACTATCTGCTTTATATCCTTACTTTCGGCTCTCTTAATGGTTTCAATAAATTCAGAATAAGCAAATGAGTAATAGTCATGTCGTTTTGCCCATTCCACAAGCAAACCGTCCAATCCGCCAAAATAGCGATAAATCAAGACCTTATCGCACCCGGCTTTATTGGCAATCCGATTGACGCCGATTTTAGTAAAACCGTCGTTCTCTATGATATGGTTGACTGCATCAAGCAGGTTCTTTTCTGTTTCTTTCAATTCCATATAGTTCATTGTGTCACCAAGTGGTGACAAAGCTATAAAAAAATTTGATGACAACCAAATTTTTACAATTTTGGGCAGTGATCTAATATGCGGGAAATGTATAGAGGTCGGAGTATGGCAGCTGGTATTCAACAAGTTGTTTTGGCGTCAGGCTGCTGAACTGACGGAACTCGCGGATGAAATGCGCTTGGTCGGAGTAGCCACAGGAATATGCGATGTCGGCATACTCATGTTTGCCGCACTGCAACAGCCACATCGATTTCTGGAAGCGGACAATCCGCGCATACTCTTTCGGAGACATCCCTGCCTGACTGTAAAATACTCGCCGGAATTGCCGCGGACTCAGGCAAGCGCCGTCGGCAAGTTGCGTGACGGGTGTCGATGGATCTGCCATGAGTCTCGTTACAGCATATCCGATACGAGGTTGATATGACAGCTCCGCTCCTTGACGGCTCAATCGCGCTAACAGCCACGCCTCAATGATTCTTACAGCCCGGGATGTATCATCACAATCCAATATCGTGTTGGCGAGAGAGTTAAGATTACGGTTGCCAAGGTCAAATCCCGATATTTCGGAATTGTAAAACTCCGACGGGGGAGTGCCTATGAACCTACCGATAGTATGGGGATAGAAAACGGCGACAATCATTTCCGTGTCATCGTCGGAGACTATATGCGCCGGGAAATTCACCTGTCCGCTGATAGTGAATTTATCCTGACGGGAGGATAATTCAGGAATATACAAGGGAGTTTTCCTGTGAAATATAATCTGCGGGCAACCGATGGGAAATGTCAGGACACTGAAAGGCACTGTGCTTTCCAGTATCCAATAGTAGCGCACATAGGGGCGCAATTCCTCCCTCGTTTGGACGACTTTCATCTCTTGTTGTTGTCAGATTGGTTTATTGATTCTACAACAACTCAACATTTCCCGAATGAATGGATTTGATTGCGGAACGAATCTTTTCTTCCGGCCAGTTCCACCATTGAAGTTCCAACAATCGCGTTATAACCTCAGGAGCAAACCGCTTGCGAATCTCTTTTGCCGGAACGCCGCCAACGATTGAATATGGCTCGACATCTTTGGTAACGACAGCTCTTGTCCCGATAATTGCACCGTCACCAATGGTAACTCCGCCCATGATGACTGCGTCATAGCCTATCCATACATCATTGCCAATCACAATATCGCCTTTGTTGTCCCAAGCTGAGGTCACTTCCGATTTCGGCAAATCCCATTCTTCGAAGAAAAGCGGGAATGTGTAGGTAGACAACGATTTAAGCGTATGATTGGCGCAGTTGAAAATAAACTTTGCACCGCAAGCAATCGAACAGAACTTACCGATAATAAGCCTGTCATTATTTATCGGATAATGGTAGAGGACATTGTTTTTCTCGAAGTCTCGCGGATCATTCACAAAGTCATTGTAGATGGTGAAGTCTCCGACCTCGATTGTAGGACGTGTGACAACCGATTTCAGATATACTGTCTGTGTATCACCGGTTCTTGGATAAATCTTGCCGTCTTTCATTTTGAATTTATCAGTTTATACATCGTTGCTATATCCTCCGATGCCATCTCGAATTTTGACTTTTCAATCAAAATGTTCTGGCCCGTCATAATGTAAGAGGGTATGATGCGTATCCCTTTATAGAAAGTCTCGGTATTGCGCAATTTGTAAGTAGATATACTCGGAATGGCATTTTTCCCAGACTCTTTCTTGCTGATAATGTTGAACGCTTTTTTCGCAACATCTCCCATCAGCATGATAACCTTGAGATTGGGAAACAATTGAATTTCACGTTCAAGAGCCGGCAGACTTTCTATAATACTTTCTTTGGAAACAGCATATTCGGATTTAGGCGTCTTGACAGCGTTTGTAATATAAATGCCGAGGTTCAATATATCATGAATGCTGTTTACTTCAATTCCAGCCTTTTGGAATAATGGAATAGTAGTCGACATATATGCAGAGTCGGATTTTCCATAGAAATCATCGTCAGAATCAATAGGCACCACTTCGTTTATCATGATAGCCTGTATCGTTTTCGGCTCGACAATTACGTCATTAAACGCCAAATTTACACTATTTTCGGTAAATTGCTGTAACTCTACCTTTACATTCATAATCTTATTCTTTTAAGGATAAAACTCATATTTTCTCCAAGATTGCGCATATTTGCCATACCTTCCTCATCGTTGAGCACATCACCGATGTCCTTGCCATAAACCATATTCCAGTATGTAGAGCCAACAACTATCATCTCCTTATTGAGCATAAAATGGTTCATAGTATCGACGGTTGTCATTCCTCCGCCGCGGCGCACAGCTGCGACCGAAGCCCCGACTTTATGACGCAGAAGTCCGGGATTGGTTGCAACGACAACGCCACCACGCTCCAGAAAAGCCTTCATCTTTGCTGACACATCTGCCGAATAGACCGGAGAGCCGAGTATTATACCGTCAGCCTTGACCATCCGATTGAATATTTCCGCAAAGCCGTCTTTGGCAAACACACAGTTACAACGATTTTTGCAGGCGAAACATCCCCGGCATGGCTGAATCTCATAATTAGCCAACTGTATCAGCTCAGTTTCAATGCCTTCTTTGTTTAGTTCTTCAAAGACTTTACCGATAATGATTGCCGTGTTGCCGTCCTTACGTGAGCTTCCGTTAATACCGATTACTTTCGTCATTTTTCAAGTTCTTAACCATCAGATAATCATGTTCTCTTTCTTCGATTGTTGTGAAACCGAACTTACGATACATTTTTACTGCATAATTGGTCTTGTCAACAGACAGCGAAACTTTGCCAAATCCCTTTTCACTCATGGTTTCCAGCAATGATGCCAACAGACGACTTCCGATGCCTTTATTTCTAAATTCAGGATATAACGATATTGCCAATTCAGGTGTTGTATCATCCACTTTCCCGTATGAACAGCCATTTCTTGACCAAGCGGCTCCGACAATCACGCCATCTACCAATGCTACAAGACAAAAGTCTTCCGGTCGAGTTCCGAATCTATCAACATAGGCCCATATCATCGGCTCCTGAAGGACAGTCCTCGGAATTTTCGGTTTGTTATCCGGTTGAAATATCGCTTCATATAAAAAATCCGTTAGCAGTGGTATTTCGTGGATTCGGATTTCACGTATCCCGACATCTGAATATCGTTCCATCTCAATACAGTTCCACCTTTCGCCGAGACATTCGTAGCTCTCGGTTTCAGGAAGTGATACTCTATGAAAACCGGCGGCTTCACAGCAATGGATAGCGGATGGATTATTTTCAAAGACGCCGAGCGACACTTTTGTAGCTCCAAGAGTTTCAAAAGCATATTTGACTGCCATTGTAACAAGAGCTTTGCCCAACCCGCGACCGCGTTTTGAATCGTCGACAATAACGAATCCCAGTCGCTGCTCCGTGGTGTCATCTGCCGGAGTGCGCAATGTGATGTACCCGACAATTTCATCGCCATCGATCATTGTCAGGGCACATGAATGTTGTCCCTTAATGTACCGCTCATAATAAGAGTTCATGTCTTCGGGCGTGACAGGATAATGCTCATACCTGTCGGCACACCATTGGCGCATGAGGTATTCGCTTTTAAGCCATGATGTAATCACAGCGGCATCTGAAGGCAGATAAGGGCGTAATGTCAAACTCATGGTTTGTAGTTGCGTTTGATTTCGTCTATGGACTTGCCGCCGATACCGAAGTTCTCATCAGGCAGCTCCTTGATGGTGACAGTGAAGAACTGCTCCGGGATATGCATTATCTCGGATGCCGTTGCTGTCAGCCGCTCTATCAGCTGTCGTTTCTGTTCAGCGGTGAGTCTGCCGCTCTCGATTGATATATATGGCATAATAATGATATTGTTGCTATCTTTGCCTGTTTCTGACTTTTACAAGCTTTACCAATAGATTGCCCTCTCTTCCAAGTAGGCACAATGTAGTATCATTGGGGAAGTCGTAAGACTCGACCATTGGAAGTTGTGTCTCTATACTACGTTCTACAATCCCCTTTTCGCAGGCAAGTTCTGTCGCGGATAAATTATCAAACCGGATGCTTTGTCCATCGGTTGAATACTCTCCTGAAATGGTGTTGCAGTCTGTTGTCAACGAAAAGACACCTGTATCATGGAATTGCAGCGTGTAAGATTCATCTTGAGAGACCTCCGTTGGCTCCATTGTTGCTTTAGAAGGATCGGTATAAATCTCAACTCTCCATCTTCCGACAAGAGCACTCTCTTTACTTGAAGAGCAGCCTATAGCGACAATCAAACTCACAAGTGCTATAAATGCAATACATATTCTCTTCATGACAGGTCAAAAATTGGATATTGACATTCCTTTGATTCCACATATTTTGACGTTACGTTTCACCTTTTCAACTGTTGCTTCCGTAACGCCATCTCTTGCAGATATATGAAGCTCAGAGCCGTTTTTGAGTCGATTTATCTGAACAGAATCCATTGATGCAAACCAACTGGATAGTAAATCCGGGAAAGCGGGATTACTTGTGTCCAATATCAAAGGATCTCTGTCCTGCCCAGAGAAATTATTGTTACATGTCATCAAGCTGTCGCTTGTAATTTCGAGTACAACACCAAACGTCCTGTCAGCATCGGTATATTCCAATGGAGGACGGTCATCATCTGCTAATGCCGAGCTTTGGTTATTATTTGCTGATTGGCTGCATGATGTCATCATCATGGCACAACCCATTAACAAATATAAAATATTATTCTGTTTCATCTTGAAGATTCCCTCAGTTTAATTAGCGTTTAACTTAACTATTCTGAATACGCTTATTCAGATATTTTCTTATTCCCATTGCAGTCCACCCGATAATCAGATAAACTGAAGCATATATGATAAACCATACTTCCTTGATGTCGAAGAACAGCCATGTTCCGGCAAGAAAAGCGATGGACGACACCCAAGGTAGATTCCACATCCGGCGTATATCCTTGCCGCAACGGAATCCAAGTATGGCGGAATATATTGGATTTACAATGAAAAACAATATCATGCACAATGCCATTCCCGAACATTCCGAAGCAAGTCGTGCTACAGCAAACGGAAACACGAACATCACCGCAACTGTTACGGCAATCCAAATTATGATTACTCTGCGACCTTCCATGACAACATACAATTATCGGTGGCAAAATCAATTACTCCCCGGTCTTTCATCCACGACAAATATGACTTGACCGTAGAGCCTACGAGCACATATTGCTCAATGGTCATTGTAAGATTGAATTTTCTGAAAATCTCACTGATGATGTCATCGGTAGTCTTCGACGTATCACATATTGCTTTGATTACCTGTTCAATCTCATACACCTTCTGCCGGTTTATCTCCGCGAGCTCGCTTATATCATTGCACGGGTCGGTATGAGAAGGAATAAATATTTCCGCTTGTAATTCTTCTATGTCTGACAGCGTTTTAAGATAGGCGGCAACATCAAAGATAAATGTCACTCCGTATTTCTCCAATGTTGCCCGACTGCTGACACAATCGGCAAGAAATACCGTATTGTCAGGAGTACGAAACCCTACCATATCAAAGAAATGTCCGGGAAGAGGAATAATCTCCACTTCTTTCGGAAATTCAGGAGAAGAGAAGTCTGTGACTTTGGATTCTTTTGCCATCAGGAATTTGTTTCTCAAATCCTTGCAGGGATAACCGCCATAGAGAAATGACGGTTCAAGAACAGGGTGACGGGTGAAATCAGCCTCAATGCCGGAACAGAACACAGGACAACCCGTTTTGTTCTGAATAAAGGCATTGCCGCCAATATGGTCGGCATTGGAATGAGTGTTGAGTATCCCTTTTATAGACCAGCCTTTAGAATCAGCTATTTTCAGCACTTTCTTTGCTGCTTCTTTATCGTTGCCGCTGTCAATTAGATACACTTCATGCTCAGACTGTTCATAAATGCCAATCTTAGCCGGACAGTTTATAAAATAGCTCTGTTGTCCTACTTGTTCAAGCTCGTACATAGTCTTAATGCTCAGGGAATAGATTGCAGAATCCTTGTTTATTAAACTGATAGTACATTTCTATCCGTTGCGGCGTGTCATTCTCAAGTAATGTGAGAAGTTCTTTTGCAAATTCAAGGGTTGCCGAACCGTTTGCAGTCACGATGTTTTTATCGCTGACTGCTTGCCGGTGGATGTATCCGTCGGGATTGGTATAGTTGCCGCCTCCCCATGCCTGCAACTGCTCGGCGCCGTTGCCTGTATGCTTGACATTGTTGAGAAATCCGCATTTTGCCATGAATGAAGCCCCGTTACAGATGGCACCGACAATTTTACCTTTTTCAATTGCCCGCTTTACTATTGGCACTACTTGCTCTGCAACAGGCGTAGCCCATCCAAAGCCGCCAATGAGTATTAAGGCTGCGTAGTCGTAAGGCATCGTGTCGAATGAATAATCGGGCAAAGTCCGAAATCCTCCGATGGATTTTACCGGCTCCATGGTCGGGGCGACAACCTTGTTGACATACTTCGGATGCTCCTTCATGGCATACTCATCCGATGCGATAGCTTGTGAAAGATACACAGCCTCATGCGCCGCATAATCCGGCAGCAGAATATAAAGAATTTCGTTGCTCATAGTTACATCCTCACTTCATTGAATCCGACATGCTTCTGTCATCAATCACCTGTCCATTCTGCGTAAACTTGCCATCCCTGTAGCAGGCGATGCAGTAATCCCCGTTTAACGAGCCATCGACATTTATGCCGGAAATCACCCGCGTCAGCCGCATTCCGCAGTTCCGGTAAAATCCCTTTTCCATATCCGTTTCCGTTTCCATTGGTTGCATTATCAATATCACAAAGATAACCATAACCGCGCACAAAACCAACCGGCGGGCTCATAATTTGTCCCAATGCTGTTTACTGCTTCGCTGATTACCAGGCTAATATCCATGTGCCGATAACGATATCGCTTTCATTGTCCCGGGAGGAGGCTACTTACGATTTCAGAGTTCTGCAACACCGCTACCGGTACGGGGATATGCTTTGTTTTTCATTGTTTTAAGGCTCGTGTTATTATCTGTCGTACAAATTCGGTTTTGGCTTCGGTATATTCGTCGCGGTCGTGCTTGTATTTTGGCAGTAGTGATAATTTCAAGTGCTCATACTCTTTGGCAGCCTCCGGATGAGCCATCAGATAGTCGCGGAATAGGATTTCGTCATTGTCGCCAATTCTGTGAAAATGGATATGAAACACTTTATCTGCGTAGCCCTTAGGTGTATAGCCTTTGTTGAAACTCATACGGCTATCGGAAACTGACATACAGAGGTAGCCCGCTGTTTCCATCGTTTCACGAACCCGTTGCCAGTCAATATCGGGGCTGATTTCAATGAGAATATCAATAATCGGCTTCGCTTGGATATTTGGAATGGAGGTGCTACCTATATGAGTGATTACCGGATTGTAATCTCTCAGCAAAGTTGAAAGCTTCAATATCTCTTCATTTGCCCATTCCGACCAATCAGGATTATAGGTTGTCAGAGCTATCGGAAACAGTTCCCATAGTTCTGCCAGGGTCATATCCTTAAGATTCTTTTGGCTCATGGTAATAGTTCCATTTCGATGCAGTTCCACGTTTCGCCCAGACATTGATAGCTTTCTGTCTCCGGTCTTGAAACGCGATGGAATCCCGCCGCTTCATAGCAATGAATGGCTGACGGATTATTTTCAAAGACTCCGAGTGACACTTTCGTGGCGCCAAGCTCTTCAAAAGCATATTTGACCGCCATTGTGACAAGTTTCTTCCCATAACCACGACCACGTTTTGAATCATCGACAATAACGAATCCCAGTCGCTGCTCCGTGGTGTCATCTGCCGGAGTGCGCAATGTGATGTACCCGACAATTTCATCGCCATCGATCATTGTCAGGGCACATGAATGTTGTCCCTTAATGTACCGCTCATAATAAGAGTTCATGTCTTCGGGCGTGACAGGATAATGCTCATACCTGTCGGCACACCATTGGTGCATTAGGTATTCGCTTTTAAGCCACGATGTAATCACAGCGGCATCTGAAGGCTGATATGGATGTAATGTAAGGCTCATATTGAAATACAGGGCATAATCAGAGAATGGTTTTGAGAATATCATCGCAGAACATTGTCGGAGTAAACTCCACAATCTGATAGTCGGCGATGCTGTTGATGTTGAATGGATCTTGCGCGATGATAGAGTCCACTGCTGCGCGGTTTTCGGCTTTAATCATAATCACGCCGCCAATGCGAGGCGTCTGCGGACCGGAAGCGATGAAGTCACCTGCGGCATAATGCTTGGCGAGATAATCACGATGCGCCTGCAGGAAGCGGTCAACCTCGCTTAACGGTTTCTTATATGTTAGAATTGCAATAAACATGGTTTTTATTTCCGTTTAATTGTCTGACATTTACGCTTTGTCATTTCCTCGGCAAATGCCCGCTCTCCATGCTCTTTAATATAGCGGATACAAGCCGGGCGGTCTGACCTGAAAATAAAGGCGAATATCTTGCCGATGAGATTGGAATATATTTTGCATTCAGTCACATTCTTGCAACATTCGGCACAAGAATGGTAACCATTACCCTTGACGCAAGACCTTATCTTGCACCAGGTAGCCTTTTCATTATCATGGCACCCGGGGCATTCCTCCGATAGATATTTCCGACACGCACCGCAGTAAAGTCCGCACGCTGCGATGAGTTCTTTGTTTGCCTCGATTTCCTTCATTGTGAGAAATTATATTTGAATGTGGGCAAATTCATGGTCAATCCATATAGTAGCGTCAGTACCGGTGAAACGGAGCAGTACATAATTCGGGTCGTCAGGACCGCCCGGAAAATGATTTATATACCAATCCTGCCACTTTTCTTTACGGATTTTATCATCATTAATAATTTCCACTGTGCCACGCAGACATACACTTGAACCGCCTTTATCGTAGCATAACCCGGCTTTCGGATTGCGCTTGAAGTCGGCAACCTTCACAGAGTCAGCCCCGGTTGCCATCCATACAGTACCGCATCCTTGGGTATCGCCTTTCGCCATGGGCACAGGACGCGGAAATCCATCACTGTTGACTGATGCTATGGTCACAGTACCGCATTCCGCAAGAAGGGCTTCTGCTTTGCGTATCAGGTCAGAGCCGTTATGCTGTTTCCAGCGTTTGAGATGCGGGAAGAACTGGCGCATCTGCTCTTTCATCTGCTCGACTGTAAGATTCTGACCGGAGTTTTTGTTTATCTCGTCGGTGAATTGGGCGCAGTGTTCAATCATCTGCTCCATGGTCATATCCTGTGTGAATTTGCCGTCCTTGTAACAGTAGATGCAGTAATCTTCGTTAGGTGTACCATCGGCATTCGTGCCGAGGATTTCACTTGTGAGCGGCATTCCGCAACTCTGACAAAATTTCTTTTCCATTATAATTTTCTTTGTTTTTGCCCAGCAGTCCTTACAGGGCGGATTATTAATGCAGAAGCGCGGACTGCCAATGCATCATTCTAAGTCGAAGGTCGTAGGAAACCTAAATGCACGAATGTAATATAGCAGCCCACGCTGTATGCGTGAGAACCGCTATGCTATCCTTGTGCAGTGTCTTGAATTTCCTACGTTCTCGACTTACAAGAGAGCATATCGCTTCTTATTCTCAAAATGTCATGGATTGGATTACGCCAACCCGATTACAAATATATGAAATTATAATGAGGTTCCAACGGTTAAGCGTACAGTATCGAAAAATTTCTTTCGTTGGAGCAAAAGCTGCAAGACGACAAGGCTGATGCCACAACATTTTTGAAATGTAGCTATTCAGCGAATATTGCCTATATAAGAGCTTAATTATCAAGGTATGCCCCCTGGTGTATCCAAAAACGAGATTCATGAACCATAAAACCGGCGGATGCTCTTGGGATGCCTAAAGAAGATTAAAAAACAAATCGAATGGCACAAGGTATGAAGCCGGAGAAAATTCAAATCCTTAATAACGATTAAGAATTGAATAATAAATTAACTTGATGCATTATATCAGTGTAATATATGCACCCTTAATCTTTTACCATGCGCCGTGATTTCGGCGCGTGCCCCTATGTTTTTATACCACTTATAGAAAGAAAAAAAGAGCTACATTTCTGTAACTCTCTTTTTCTGTGGTGCCACCAGCATTGTCTGCATTTATATAGTTGCGTGTTTATCAACTACATACATTCATTATTGCGGTGGATAATATCATTTGCTCCACTGATATCTTATGGCATTATGGGCATTTTGCGCAGGACGATTATTGCGTTCATACCACTTGCCTCTATTCTCAAAGTTCTCTCTAAATTACAAAGTTAATATTATTCATATGAATAGGCAATTTATAAACTGTTAAATTGCATTATTGATACCTGTCTCTTATACACATCTCCGAGCCCACGAGACCGAGGCTGAT
>ENA-OZJX01000011-OZJX01000011.1-human-gut-metagenome-genome-assembly--contig:-NODE-11-length-102106-cov-17.640758_pt1 | contig 102106 bp, 71 predicted proteins | sample MGYA00244177_ERZ653752 | MGnify/ENA primary metagenome ERZ653752 (study PRJEB26926, sample SAMN06165333) | human gut metagenome | biome: ENVO:00009003; feature: ENVO:2100002; material: ENVO:00002003... | reverse complement strand
TAAAGTGGCACGCGAGCTGGGTTCAGAACGTCGTGAGACAGTTCGGTCTCTATCTGTTGTGGGCGCAGGAGATTTGCGGGGCTCCGACACTAGTACGAGAGGACCGTGTTGGACAGACCTCCGGTTTACCGGTTGTACCGCCAGGTGCACCGCCGGGTATCCGCGTCTGGTCAGGATAAGTGCTGAAAGCATCTAAGCACGAAGCCCTCCCCAAGATAAGATCTCCACATTAGGGTCGTTGTAGACTACGACGTAGATAGGACGCAGGTGCAGGTGCAGCAATGCACACAGCCGAGCGTTACTAATCGCCCGAACCCTTTCCCGGGGCTCAGCCCCCCGACAACAAAGGCTGGATATAAGAAAAGCAAGTCGAGAGAGATTCGAGACGGTTCTTGTGTACGCTTCCAGGTCACTGACCGCCGTCTTTCCTGAGACACACCGGTCATGCACGGCGGTGCATGACGCAGGACAAAGGCAAAAGACCAAGGTGGTGATAGCGCGGGGGCTCCACCTCTTCCCATTCCGAACAGAGAAGTTAAACCCCGCCACGCCGATGGTACTGCGAAAGTGGGAGAGTAGGTAACCGCCCCCTTCGAGGCTGCAAGCATCCCTTGCAGCCTCTTTTTTTTACCCCTACCCGTACGCCAAGACCGCGCAACGATGCTGACGGGCGAGCTTCCACTCGCCCCTACACCGGCTTGCGTGTCAGTGCGTATCGCGTAGCAATAGGGGCGCCTGGAAGGGCGCACGCATCATAAGAAACAATAAAATTATATTCCATATATGTTACCCACCGGTTTTACAACTGATTTTGACGGCTTGACCGATGCCCTTTGCACCGAGCCGGAAGTGAGTGTGCGTTTTAATAAGGCAAAGGCGATTTCTCCACTTCCGGGTGATGACATTGTCCCTTGGTGTGGGTATGGTCGCTATCTCGCCGGTAGGGTACAGTTTACTTTTGACCCTGCGCTTCATCAGGGTATCTACTATGTCCAAGATGCTTCCTCGATGGTATATTCCCATATCGTAGGAAGGCTGACTGAGGGGAAAGATGCGGTGCGTTACCTTGATGCTTGTGCCGCACCCGGCGGTAAAACTACGGCGGCGATTGACGCGCTTCCTGCCGGATCGCTTGTGGTGGCAAATGAATATGTGCCCTTACGTGCAGAAATACTGCGTGAGAATCTCGTGAAATGGGGAAGTGAAGGAATTATAGTCTCAAAGGGCGATACGCGGAAATTCCGCGGTTTAAATGATGAATTTGACATAATTGCCGCTGACGTACCGTGCTCGGGCGAGGGAATGTTCCGGAAGGATGCGGAGGCAGTGGCGCAGTGGACACCCGTGCTCGTTGACGAGTGTGCAGCTCGTCAGAAAGAAATTGTTGACAATCTTTGGGGAGCTTTACGTTCCGGAGGGTATTTTATCTATTCAACCTGCACCTTCAACCGCAAGGAGAATGAGGAGATGGTGAAGTGGATGCTTTCGGAATATGATGTTGAACTGGTTGACCCTGTATTTCCTCCCGAATGGGGAATTGTCGAGCGAGAGGGCTGTCATCATTTTCTTCCGGGGCGAATACGCGGAGAGGGACTGACTGTGGCTGTCTTGCGCAAGAAAGGGGAATATCATCCGCGTATTGCAAAGCCTGTCAAGGATGCCAAGCCTAATCCCGCAGCGCAGCAATGCCGAGGTTATATTCAGTCAGCCGACAAGTTTGTGTGGTCGGTAGATGGCGACAGGATTGTCGCGTTTCCCACATCTCATGACATAAGTCGCATAATGAGGACACTGGATGTGATACATGCAGGTGTGGAGGTCGCCCGGATGAAAGGGCGTGACCTGTTGCCTACCCAGTCGCTTGCAATGTCGCGTGTGCTTAACCGTGAGGCATTTTCACTATATGAAGTTGACTATATGTCGGCAATCGGCTATCTGCGCCGTGAGGCGGTAACATTGCAAGATGCACCGACAGGCTATGTACTGCTGACATACAAAGACACGCCGCTCGGATTTGTGAAAAATCTCGGGCGACGCGCCAATAATTTATACCCGCAGCAGTGGCGGATATTGTCTTCTCATATTCCGGCAGAATCGGTGTCGTTGTTTTAGCTGCGGGTCTGTCCTTCTCCGGTTATCAGATACTTGTAAGTAGTGATTTCGGGAAGTGCCATAGGTCCGCGGGCATGCAGTTTCTGGGTCGAAATGCCTATTTCCGCGCCAAAGCCGAATTGACCTCCGTCGGTGAACGCGGTTGACACGTTCACATACACGCAGGCTGCGTCTATTTCGCGCAGAAACGCCTCTCCCGCCGCTTTATCTTCGGCGATGATACATTCGCTATGGTGAGATGTGTGTGCATCGACAAAATCAATTGCCTCGCGAAGACCGTTGACTGCGGCAACCGACATCTTGTAGTCGAGCCATTCTCTTCCGAAATCTTCAGCTGTCGCACGGTGCAGGTAAGGATACAGACCGTCAAGCACCGCATAGGAGGCGTCATCGGCATATATCTCGACATGTTTGTCGGCAAGTGGCGCACAGATATATGGCAGCTCGCTCAACAATGCAGTATCCACCACGAGCGTGTCAAGCGCGTTGCATACGCTTACGCGGCGTGTCTTGGCGTTAAACACCACTGCGCGCGCGATGTCAAGATTGGCGGAGGTGTGCACATAGGTGTGACATACACCCGCGCCGGTCTCGATTACCGGTACCCGCGCGTTGTCACGCACATATTCGATGAGACGCTTCGAGCCGCGTGGGATTATCAGGTCAACCATGCCGGTGGCATGTAGCATTTCAGTAGTGGCGGCATGGTCGGCAGGAAGCAGGGTCACGCAATTTTCATCCCAGCCGTTTTCTTTAAGCAGCTGACGCATCATGGCTACCGTACACTCGTTTGTGGCGCTTGCATCGCTGCCTCCTTTAAGCAGGCACGCACTTCCTGCTTTTATGCAGAGGGAGAACACATCGAACGTGACATTTGGGCGCGCTTCATATATTATACCGATTACCCCGAACGGTACGGTGACTTTTTCTATTGTCATGCCGTTGGGTCGCACGGTCTTGCTTAACGACACTCCGAGTGGCGACGGCAAGGAGGCGACGGCGCGCATGTCTGACGCGATATCCTTTATGCGCTGTTCGGTAAGATGCAGGCGGTCGCGGCGCGGGTCGGCTGCATCCATCCGCTCCATGTCGCTTGCGTTGGCGGCAAGAATCGCGGGGATTGCCGATTCAGTCGCGTCGGCGAGTTTCAATAATAATGCGTCAATCTCCTCAGGAGTGCGCAACGCTATTTCACGTGACGCGCGACGCGCTTTTTCAAGCATTGGTGTTATGGTAGCCATGACTTATTTGCCATACATGAGCTCACGAAGCTCCTTTTCAACATTTTTAGCCTTTTTCAGTACTTCCTTGTGATCGACAAAGAAGAGATAGGTCGCATACTGCTTTTTGCCGTCAGGTGTTGTTTCTTCGGCATATTGCAGCACTGCGAGATTCCCGTTACGGGCGCGCCACATCAGTTTCTCGTCTTCCCCTTTGAGCTGGGCATACTTGCCGTAAGCTGCCGACAACCGTGTCTTTGTCTGCTCGTAAGCGGTCATGTCGTCGGTGTCAGATGTCTTGTAAAAACCGATCTGGTAAAGTTTGTCACGGTAGAAGTCGAGGACGCTGCCTGTCCATTCGATATGTCCCCATACGGCAGGACCGTAGGAAAGTTTTGTCTCTTCGCCTTCCGTGCGTGTCTGTCTGTTTTGGACATTGCTGAGAGCGGTATCGCAGCGGTCATATTTCCAGCCGAATTTCACCCCGTTTACTTCGGTGAGTTTTTCGGTTGCAAAAGCCGTTGCTGACAGTATTGTCAGCGCAATCATTAAAAGTGATAAGCGTTTCATATAGTCAGTTAGTAAATGGTTGTCAGTCGATGTAAAGATAGTCGCTGTGTATCAGTGGACGTGCATCACGCGCCCCGGCGATTTCGCGCGCTCCGTCGGCGTCATAGCCTGCTTTGCCCCAGGCGATTATTTTGCCGTCGGGACCGCTCACACTCACGATGTCGCCCTCCTCGAAGTTGCCTTCTACGCCGGTGACACCGACTGGGAGGAGACTTGCCCTTACGGGTGAAAGTATCGCTTCCGCCGCGCCTTCGTTGACGGTGATATTACCCTTGGCGAAATCCTCGCTGTGGGCAATCCATTTTTTCAGTCCCGAGGCTGCTTCCTGCGACGGGTGAAAGAGGGTATGCGGCACCGATGCATCGGGTGTCAGCAGGTCGATAAGCACATTTTCGCGCTTGCCGTTGGCTATGATGACTGCCGTGCCTTCCGATGCCACTTTTGTCGCTATGCGGTATTTCGTTGCCATGCCGCCGCGTCCGAATGAAGAGCGGGAGTCGGTGATGCCTCCCGACGCATCGTCATTCTCGGTGATGTCGGTAATCAGTTTTGTCCCGGGAAGAGCCGGGTCGCCGTCATACACGCCGTCGATATTGCTCAGGATTATGAGTGCCTCCATGTTCATCATCGAAGCGATGAGTCCCGAAAGCTCGTCATTGTCGGTAAACATCAGCTCGGTCACTGACACGGTGTCATTTTCGTTGACTATCGGTATCACATTGTTGGCGAGCATCACTTCCATGCAGTGCTTCTGGTTCAGGTAATGGCGGCGTGTGGAGAAATTCTCTTTCGTGGTCAACACCTGACCGCAGGCTATGCCGTGGTCGCGAAACAGCTCGTAATAGCGGTTGATGAGCTTCGCCTGTCCGACAGCCGAATAAAGCTGACGTGCCGACACAGAGTCGAGTTTGTCGCCGAGATGCAACTCGCTGCGTCCCGATGCCACGGCACCTGAGGAAATCATGATTACCCTTATACCCTTGCGGTGGAGCTCGGCAATCTGGTCAACGAGTGCCGACATGCGGGTGATGTCAAGTGTGCCGTCACGGCGTGTAAGCACGTTGGAGCCTATCTTTATGGCGATGCGTTTATAAACGGGTCGTGTCATATCTAAGACAACAGTTATTTTTCCTTATTGTTGTCGCGGATGGCGACACGTCTGATTTTTCCGCTGATAGTCTTGGGAAGTTCCTTCACAAACTCGACTATGCGCGGATATTTGTAAGGCGCGGTCACTCGCTTGACATGATTCTGTATCTCCTTGATTAGCTCTTCAGCAGAGTGTTCGGCGCGTTCAAGATAATCTTTGGCAAGCACGATGGTAGCCTTTACCACCTGTCCGCGTATCTCGTCGGGCACACCGGTGATGGCACATTCCACTACTGCCGGATGAGTCATGAGCGCACTCTCGACCTCAAACGGACCGATGCGGTAGCCCGATGACTTTATTACATCGTCGGTTCTGCCGACAAACCAGAAATATCCCTCTTCGTCGCGCCAGGCAACATCGCCCGTGTGGTAGATGTCGTCATGATATGCGGCATAGGTGAGTTCGGGGTCGTGAAGATATTCCTTGAAAAGTCCGAGCGGTTTCTTTCCGTGAGTGCGTACCACGATTTCTCCTTGCTCGCCATCTTCCACGGGACGACCGTCGGGAGCTATAAGGTCAATGTCATACTGCGGACCCTTCTTCCCCATCGAGCCGGGCTTCGGCTCAATCCACGGATATGTGGCGATGGTAAGCGTGGTCTCGGTCTGTCCGAATCCCTCCATCAGCTTGATGCCGGTGAGCTTGAGCCATTCCTCATATACCTTCGGGTTAAGCGCCTCGCCTGCGATGGTGCAATATTTCAATGTCGAGAGGTCAAACTTCGACAAATCCTCGCGTATCAGGAAGCGGAACACTGTGGGCGGTGCGCAGAACGAGGTGATGCCGTAATTGTGTATCATGTGGAGCACGTCGACCGGCTCGAATTTCTCGAAATCGTAGACAAACACGTTGGCACCCGCTATCCACTGTCCGTATAGTTTGCCCCACACTGCCTTGCCCCAGCCTGTGTCGGCGAGGGTCAGGTGCAGACTGTCTTCCGACAGGTTGTGCCAGTAGCTTGCCGTGATTATGTGACCGAGCGGATATGTGAAATCGTGTGCCACCATTTTAGGCTCGCCTGTGGTGCCCGATGTGAAATATAGCAGCGATATGTCGTCGTTGCTGTTTGCCTTTTCCGGACGCACGAAAGGCGCGGCTTCGGCGATGGACTTATTGAAGTCATACCATCCCTCAGGGACAATCGGCCCGGTAGAGATGAGCGATTTGACTGTCGGACATTGTGGCATCGCTTTCTCGATATGGTCAACGACAACTTTGTCGCCGGTGCAGATTATAGCCTTTATACCCGCCATCTTGCAGCGGTAGATGATGTCTTTTTCCGTAAGGAGGTGGGTGGCGGGTATCACTGTCGCGCCGAGTTTATGGAGCGCGATGATTGAAAACCAGAACTGGTAATGACGCTTCAGTATGAGCATCACCATGTCGCCCTTTCCTATGCCGAGCGACTGCAGAAACGATGCCGTCTTGTCGCTTTCGCGCTTGATGTCGGCAAATGTAAACTGTATTTTTTCGCCTTTGTCATTGGTCCATAACAAGGCAGGTTTGTCAGGCTCTTTTTCAGCCCACGCGTCGACCACATCATAACCGAAGTTAAAATCTTCCGGTACATTTACATGGAAATTTTCCATAAAGTCCTCATAGGACTCAAACTTGGTCTTATCAAGAAATTTTTCAAGCATATTGCTGTGATTTTTATAGACTGTAGAAAGTAACTCTTAAAAATACTTCAAGCTAATTTTTGCGAGTTACTTAGATTTTCTGTCGGGTCAGGATATTATCGCGATAAGTTTCACCGCCTTGTCGCCAAGCGCGCGTAAACCGTGCTGGCGCCGTGCGTCAAACATTATGCTGTCTCCCTCATGAAGTGTTATTATTTTCCCTGCAACCGATATCTCAACCTCTCCTTCGAGCACATAGTTGAATTCCTGTCCGTCGTGAGTGTTGAGAGTCATCTTTGTGTCATGCTGTGCCGGCTCGACAGTCACGATAAACGGCGCCATGACCCTGTGCTGGAATCCCGCCGCAAGGTCCTGGTAACTGTAAGCCTTTGTGCGCTCAACTTTCACTCCTTTTCCGGCGCGTGTCACGTAGTAAGAGTTCATTTTCGGTTCTTCTCCGAAGAGAAGTGCTGTCAACTCCACACCGAATGTCGTGGCGAGACGATGCAGAAAACTTACCGGAATATCCGATGTGCCGCTTTCATACGCTTCCAGGAGAGCCACGTCAATCTCGCACTCTGCCGCCATCTCCTCAACAGTCATGTCGACGGCGTCGCGCAGCCCTTTCATCCTTTTGGCTACTTGTTTTATATGATCCATATCTACCTTAGATAAATTTCGTTGTCGTGAATAGTTTTAACTTTCGGTCACTCGCAAAGATAAACAAACTTTTTATAAATGAGTTTTTATTTTGCTCTAAAAATGACATTCTTGCACACCTGATGTAAGAGTGTGCGATAAATCGTTGACAAAAAGACACAAATCACCCGAAATTGCTATAATGAAAAGAATCCGGCAGAGGAACGGACCGCGCTGTCATAATGCAGTTCAGGCGAACACAAGACAGTGAAATTAACCTCTACCGGAGATGCTGCAAGTATCAGTCGCGAGTCGACGGGTAGAAGCGACGGGAAAAAGCTCAATTCACTAAATGTGACCGTAGAGAAGGGAGGCACACAGAGGTGGGCGCAACAGTTGTTTTCAATATCCGTGTCGACCGGAAAAATCAGTTCACGGCTGTTTGAGGAGCAGGCGACGATATTGACAAACATGTAGCTGTCCGACCTGTTTGTAATCTCGGCAACGGCTGCATCGTCATAGTCATGGAAATTCCTGATTTCTTTCCCCGACGTGTCGACAAGCCTGAAAGTTACCGGAGTGTCACCGGCGGAATATCCATATTTGTAAAAACCGGCAAAAGCATTCAGCAGTGCCTTGTCATCGTCATCGCCACGATGAGAGCCTCCCTGCGACTGAAGCATTTTCCTGTGGGTGTTTTCGGGCGTGTCGGAATTGAGCAGCGATGCGACCAGCGATTTTACCCAACGCACGGCGCTGCTGCTTTTGTCCTTGTTGCGTCTTATCAGGGTTGACAGGCGTTGTCTGCCATACTCGTTGACCGATACAAGTTTCTTGCTCCCTTCAAGGTAGAGGGTGAGCGAGCTGTTTTTGCCTATTATGATTTGCGAGTTGTCGGTAAGATGGGTGTCACGGATATTTATCGGCACATTGCCCTCCGGGGTATATTCCATGACATTGCCATGTACGGAATACACGGTATAGCTTTCCGCCGATGCCATTAATGCCATAATGGTAAATGCCGTTAATATGATGTGTCTGAGTGAGTTCATCTCATTTCACGAATAGGGGATAGTCAATCTCTTCAAGATTTCTGTGAATCGGTTTCTGTTGATTTTTTGTCAGTTCGGGTATTCGTCGCTCAAGGTAATTGCGTATTTCCTTAATGGTGATTCTGCCGTCGCTGTCAACGTCCGAATTTTTAAAGTCACATGCTTCTATAAGTGCCTGCGTGAACACTCCATGTCCATATCTGGAATCCTCCTTTGACTGAGAGGTAGAGCTGCTGGAAGTATAGATGTTTGTGCCGTTTTTGGTCGACCTAAGCTCCTTGAAGAATTGGGCATTGGATATACCTCCGCTCCTCATTCCCTCGACCAGTTTACCGGAATAGCAGGCATCGATGAATATCACCAGCTTGCAGTTGATGTATGCGATTTTTTCGTTAAAGCTACTTGCTGAGAAACTGCCTTTTCTCGGCGTTTCGCCATCCGTTGTCTCGGCTGTCGCGAGATAGTATTTGTCAAGATTGTCGACGAGACCGTGACCGGCAAAAAAGATTATCGCGAGGTCGTTGCTTTTTGCCGTGTCGGCTATCTTGTCGATTTCGCGTTCGATGCTTTGACACGATACATTGTTTCCAAGCAGGATGGTCTTGTTGATGTTGCCAAAAGTATATTTGTGACGTGACACAAATGCATCGACTACCGCCTTTGCATCGGCCTCGGCATATTTGAGGCTGTTTAGATTCTGTGCCGGATAGTTGTTCACACCGATTGCAAGTATGTGCAGCGTCGATGACTTGCGCAGGTCGCGGTCTTCGTCATAGATAAAATTGAGCACATGAAACTTTTGAGCCTCGTCGATTATGGTAAGTTCGCATGACCGCTTTGGAAGCCGTATGGTATGTACTCCTGCCGATATGTCGGCGGCAGGTATGGAGTATTGTTCCGATTGTCCCGATATACGGTAGGTGAGGCTTTTGGAATTGGTTACAAATGAAATTTTAAAGTTGCTGTCACTGAATTTCGTATTGTCAGGTGTGCGGAAGGTGAATTTCACCGCTGGCTGAGCTGTCGGCGCAGTCGATTTTGGCGCAGAGGAGGTTGCAGCCTTTTTTGATGCGACCGGAGTAGTCGATTTAGGTGATGACGAGCTTTGTGCAAAAATATCGTCTTTTTTAGAAGAGGTGGGGGAGTCGTTGAGGGTGATATATAATGGTCGTCCGTCGAAAGTGACTATTTCGCCATCCATTCCTACATACATGAATGAAAGCACGGCACCTATTTCCGCATCAAGGCTGAATCTGCCATCGATGTCGGTACAAGTACTTGATATATTTGCCTCATGAATATTTCCTGTCGACTTGACTGCCGTTACGGTTACTCCTATCAGTGGTTCGCCCGAACTGTCGACCACCTTACCCGTTGCGCGGAGTTTTCCTGAATTTGCAGTTTTGTTACTTTGGGAATATTTAAAAGGATTCCACACACTGATGCATACTACATCTCCGTTAGAATCACATAACGACAAGAAAATATATCCCGAGGACGCGGATATAGAATCGTATGGTATGAATAATTCAAGATTGGTATGCTTAGTGGAATCATTTGGCGCAATAAAAGCCCTTGAGAAATATAAATTTCCTGAAGGAGTGCTATGTTTGCCTGTTCCCTTAAGCGGTTTGTATTCGTTATTGTAGAAAAAGACATCCATGTACCCTTGCTTGTCCTTCATTCCATTAATATTAAATGTCGCTTTTATGGTCATGCCCTCTATTCCATCGTTCATTAAATTTTGAACAATGGAAGTCGATAGAAAGTTACCGGAAACATTTGCGGATGTATGGTATTTTGAAGAAGAGCTGTAAGGAGAACAATAAAAGCGTTGTGGGGTGGTATTATCGAGCTCTTTGCCTGTGTCATCATACAAGTAGGCTAGATAGTAAATAAGTTTTTCTTCATTTGATTTGGGTAATGTTTCTAATGGTATAAATATGCCAACATTAGAATATGTAGAGTTATCATATTTAGGGGTAAACCATTTTTCTCCATATAATCCTCCGGATGTAGTTTGGAAATCCTTGAATCCAGTCTTTATTATCTCATTGTTCTCATTGTAAAAAAAAACTCCAACTCTTCCTTTCCTTCCTTTCATGTTGTCAATGTCAAATGATACATTGATCTGTACTCCAAGCTTACCGTTGACCGTCACGCCATGAGTTTCTGAAACTGCTGTAAAATATCCGGATGGCGCGGGTGTTGCGGCATTTCCGGCTGCGTTTGCGCTGACTGCTGCAAATATCATTAGTGCCGAAGTGGCGGCGGTGCGCGCTCTCTTTCTGAACACTTCTTTCGCGATGCCTATAAGGTCGTATGCCACAGGTATAAATGCGAGCGAACCCATTATTACAAGTGGCGCGATATATATTGACGAAAGTATGTATATCAGCCCTATTACAAACACTGTCAACAGGATTACCGCCGTGGGATACATGATATTGCCCAGCCCTAACACGGCGTAAGTGTATCGGTTGGCGGTCGGGTTGCGGTGCTCGAAGTTACGGCGCAGTTCTCCAAATCCCCATGACGCGATGAGTACTGTGACGAAGCATATAATCCACGTAACCCATCCCGGTGTTTGTATTGTCTCGTCATTGAGTATCGTATCTAAGGAATATGCCTGGATTATCGCGCCGCTCTGCCGTCCTGTCGGGGTGAAATGGTAATCCTCGTCGCTTGAAAGCGCGCCAAGAATCACCATCCTTCCCTCGGAATATGCCGCTATGCCGGCAGAATCGGAGGCGAGCAGGGTCTTGAAGTCCTGCGGTGTGAAATCGATGATTCCGCAGTCGGTTGCCTCAGTTGGCGATGTGTCGCCAAAAGAGGCGCGATACATTTCAGCCATTGCCTGCGGGAAAGATGGTGTCATTCCTTGCGGGGCGGCTGAATAGTTGCGGATATAGCTGTTGTCGCTCGCGTCGATAAGATTAGTGTAGCCCTGCTGAAGCGCGAGGGAGTCGGTTGCAGTAGTGACGGTTGAAATGTATGCGCCCGTTTCCTCATCCCATTGCGTGAGGTGGATGGCACTTACTATTCGGTCTTTATACGCCGATAGTGTGCGGCACAGCTTTGATGTCGCGTCTCGGTCGGCATCGCGGTCGCTGAATATTATGTCTACGCCTATCACCGAGGCACCTGCTGTCGCCGCCCTCTCGATTGCATCGGCAATTTCGCTGCGGTCGCTCGTCGATGTGTCTATTATCAGGATTTTATCATTTTCCATCGGCGCGGCATCGCGCATCGACGAGTAATGAAGGTCGGTGATTGTCACCTCGCTCAAAGCCCTGCTGACAGGCTCAAACATGTCGATTCCCGGAAGTATGGCGGCAAGCACGGCAAATAGACCGATTGAGATAAGTGTGATATAGAGAGACTGTAAAAGTCGCGTCATTATTATGATTGGCTTGTTATGGATATCTTAAGTTTTTCACGCATAAAGTTATAGATTAAAAGCCTTAAAAGCAAATAATGCCATCGCTTTTTCTCTGCCCCAACTAAAATTTTAATCATATAGCCTTCGCTATCGCCCCGCGGGCGCCCTCCCTGGCAATGTCACTAACTTAAGTTGCAAGAGCCAAAAATCCCCGCAAGGGGATTCATCCCGGTAACCGCAGGTAATGCCGAAGGCATACCCGTGGCTCAGGCACCTCTCTCCTTGATTCAACCCCGAGAGCGGGTTGCACAGGCGTCTGATTAGCATATATTTATGCAACTCGTTTCAGGGTTGTATATTTTGGTGGGGCTTACATTCCACGGGTGCCCCGTTCGGGGCTACCCGCGGTAAACTCTATCTTACCCGTTCCGGGCAAAATCCTTAAGTTAGAGCCATTGCTCTCCAGACGCCCCTACTGCTACGCGCACCCATCCGAAATCTGAAATCTGACAACTCCTTCCCCGTCAGGGGATAATCCATATTTAGCCGTCGGTTGAGCGTAGCGATACCGACGGGAAGCGAGCCAAGCGAGGATGTTTCCGGAGGAATCATCAAGGAGCGCGGTTGATGATTCCCTGTCGGGAAATCCCATGCTATCTAGAATATTTGGGCTATGTCGTTGATAGTAAGGGAAAATGTAATCTTGTCAGGAACAAGAGAGGTCATAAAAAGAGAGCGTATTTGATACGCCCTCTTCTTATGATTAATACTTCTATTGCCGCTTAAAATCTCCAGCCTAAGTTTAAAAGGAAACGATTAACAAAATCTCCATCAATAATACCGGGATGATAGTCAGCTTCAATCAGAAACCGATTAAACCATAAACCTATCCCTAACTCCGGAGATATGCCAATTAAATTATCGTAATCATTAAAAGCATATTCCACCGAAACGCCAAAATGTCCATCAAACATGATATTACTGTTTTTTGCAATAGCTTTTTTTATGCCGATTGCCGGTCCAAGATATATCGTGGGATTATTTGATACGCCATTATAAGTATCGGAGTATAGCATGGAAGAGCCAACATTTACGTTCCAATAGAGGGATGAATTTCTTAAATATTTGCTATATCCTATGTTTACATTATATGCCCCATCGCTGTAAGGACCTGTCAATCCGCCGCCGAGCTTTATTGTCCACCAACTTTGTGTAGGGGGAGTCGTTTCTTTGATTACGGTGATTTTTGACGCTGTTGATTGGATAATCTGTGCTGATGCCTTGGAGGTTATTCCTAAGAGAAAAATTAAGGCGAAAATTACTTTTTTCATATTTAAATTATTATGGTTATTTCTTGATAGGATTGCCTACAATAGGAGCCTCGTTGTCGTTGGTTTGTCCTCTTTCCAAAAGTATCCATTCATAGTCAGAAGTGAGTCCGGTAGACCAGTTGGTGAAATTAGCCGGATAGCCGACCACATTTATAGTTGCACCGTTCTCATTAAGATGTATGTCGAATGTTGCAGCGACAATCACGTCGCAACTATGCTTTTCCGATGATTTAAATACCGCATAGCTTCTGAGATTCTGGAGTGTTGCATTGTCGTTGCCATTAATGACACGTGAGTTTAATTCGACAGCATCGAGCACCCAGCTGTCTCTTATACGTCCTTTCTTTGTGTCAACTGCAAGTTCTGCGATAAGCGGTTTTACATAAGTGTTTGGATTGACATCGAGGAGTCGTGCTTGTGATGTCTGAAAGTCAAATTTCACTGTCTTCTGGGCGAAGGAGCTTCCGGTAAATACTCCGGCAAGCATTAGAGATAAAAGGAGTCGGTTCATGTTTATGCGCCGTTTTATGTGTTTCTCATCCTCCCTCGAAACATAATGATTGGATATGAAAAAGGTGTGAGGAATGTATTTTGTCTTATCTCATTATCAGGTCTTGGCGTACCTTTTCCACAGATAAAACAATAGCCCCACACCGAAATTGCTATATAGGCTGCCTTACGGCAGGGTATATGCAACCGATGCAGGTGCTATTGTAAATCTCATCTTCGTGGAAAATTCAAACCGCCAAGTTCGATAACGAAAGATAAAATTTCAATAACACCTTTTTGTTAAATAAATGTGACTTCGCATTGCAACTCTTTGCATTTATGAAGCCTGCTGCAAAAATAATGAAATTTTGCCGCTATTGAAAGATTAGTGAATCTTTTTTGTAAATTAGTTTTCCGGAGCGGATAAAAATATTACGAGTAAAACACGTATTTTGTGTCACGATTACTCTAAAAACAAAATTGATTGTTTTTGATCTTCTGTCCATCTGTATTCTTGACAACGGAAAGTGCAAACGGTTGTCCGCAGGGCATCATCTTTCTGTAGCCATCGGTTGAGCGAAGCGATACCGACGGAAATAGGAGCAAAATCAGATGTTTCCGACAGGAATCATCAAGGAGCACTGTTGATAGTCCTCGGTCGGGAAAACCATATTAACCTTTTTCGCATGAAAATGCGAAAATTCAAACAATTTCAAAATATTATTTGGATTTGCATTTAAAATTACATATATTTGTGAAAATCATTAAAATCACATTAAATCAACATTGTCATGCAAATCTCCTTAAAAATTTTTCCTATGGCAGTATATGCCGTTTCCATCCCCTATGACGATAGCATTGTATTGCAGCGGCGTGAATATACTCGTGAGCAGCTTGACTCATGCGGATGGGTGATTGTATATGAATAGTGACGATATTTGACATGACAGTGAAGAATCAAGATATCGCATTACTGGACTTGGGCATTGACAGCTCGGTTCGGAATGAGGAACTGATGATAATCAATTGCCGGATAGAAAGATTGTCGTTGTCGGCGGTGAATTTTCAGAAGAGGGTCACTATAGACAGCTGTATCATCGGGGAATTGAATCTTTGTGCAACCTGGCTTATCGGCGGATTGACTTTTTCGAGAAATATTGTACACTCGGAGGTTTGGTGGGAAGACGGAGGTCATAACGAATCAGAGATTGAAGTATCATATAACATTTTCAATGGATTCGTCGGGTCGATTGATTGTCAGTTTGGCTCCATGGTCACTGTTCATGACAATATTTTTAAACTCGGTTGTGACTGGCTTCTTAAAGATGGAGCTGGCGACAATTATTTTGATGGAGGATATGACTTTCATGATAATATAGGGAGGACAGATGTGTACTTTTGGTATTATCTGTTAAAGACGAGACTGATAGAACTGCTAAATGAGTCTATTGCTACATCTGATAAAAGCAATGCTTTGGAAATAAGCATATTGAAGGATAGCGTCGGAGTTTTGTGTTTAAAAATCGGCAAAGAGAGATATAGGCTTGACATGCTGCAAAATATCTTTCCGCCTATTGATGACTGCAAGATATATTATAGTGTGGTCAGTATTCTGCAACAATATTTCCAATCATTAGAGGCGAAAAATTTGAGTTTGCCGGGAAATGCAGCAGTAAAAGTACGTTGCGGAGACTTGAATACACTCGTGAGCAATGTGTTAATAAATATAAATTAGATGATTAGAGCTTTTCTCAAATTAAAGACTTTGTGGCTAAGTGTGGTGGCGCTGTTGCTGCTTTCGGTTGATTGCATCCGTGAAGAAGATGTCACTGCTCCGGTTACCGGGATTGAAATAATGCTGAGGAATAATTCCACGGAGTTTCCAAAATATTGTGATGATACTTGTCCGTCAGATGCGCTGGTGATAATGATGCTGTTGTATTGGGAGGGATATGATATGATGAATGACGAAACTTGGTATAGCTTTAATTTGACTGACGCTATGACCGGAATCAGGATTACGGCAGTCGATGTCAAGGGCAATAAAACCGTTATGAAAGATTTTCAATGTCTCGCTACCCTTCCCCGACCTATGATAGGGGTAATTGATTTTGAGTTTGATGAAAGCGGTGAACGGTTTACACAGCCGATACGATATGTGCCTTACGGAGAGGATTTTTATCTTGCCTATATTCCGGATGGCGAGCCGCTTACGGGGATATACCGCTTTGAAGTGATGTTGATGTTTGAAAGCGGAAGAGCTTTGGTGGCGATGTCGGATAGTATAAATTTAGTAAATCCCTCATGATTATGCAACGTATATTTGTAGTGGGAATTATGGCATTTTTGTCATTAATGATGACGGTCGAGGCTTCTGATACTACGCGGTCTCTATATGACAGATTTGGTGTCTATTGTAGCCTTGGCAGTGGAGAATCGATAAATCACGGTCTCTCGGAGATTTCAAAATATGTATTGACCGATATGAGTGAATCGGCGTTCGTGTTGGATTTGGGATTTTTTTGGTTCCCGTCACGGCACTGGGGGGTTAATGCCCGCTTTGATACAATGGGTCACATTGGATATACACAAGCGCTGCCTGTCAAATATTTTGGCTTTGATAAAGGATATGTCGAGGCATCAGAGGACAACTCTCCCAGTCAGGCTTATTTTACTATTTCCCCGATTTATCGCGTGGCAATCAAGCGTGTGATGTTGACAGGAGAGGTCGGGTTCGGGATAATGCTGCGGAATGATCCCGATAGTTTTGAGTTTTTGTGTAAAAACGAGGGGAATAATTACGCGAGACGCATGTCATATACTGTACATGGTTCAGATTTTTTCGCAGTAGTTCCCCGTATATCAGCAATGTATTTTTTCGGTGACAAGATTAATCTTGCAATATGTGCATCGTTAGGGTGTTCCATATCTATGGGGACTATGAAATCTAAATATTCGGTAACCGATGCGTATAATGGCGCGGTAATCAAGTCCTCCAGCGAGTCGATTCATGCACCCGCGATGTTTAGTGCGACTATCGGTCTGGTATGGAGCTTTAGTTCCTGGCGCAGGTCAAAGAAGTAGAAGTAGGACTATGCCACTCGGTTTTCTAATGACCTTAAAGCCGTTAGAGCCCTTAGCGCCCTTAAAGACCCCAACTGAAAACTGCCAACCCTCAATGTAGGGACATCGCTTTACGATGTTGGATTGGCAATCAGACTGTTATGATGATTCCCTGTCGGGAAACATTCAAAGAGAAAGCCATCATTCCGGGGGTATCGCTGCGCTCAACGCCCCGGCTATAAACAGAGGATGCCCTACGGGCAACACTACCCTGCATCGTGGGCACCTTGGCATGGGCGGCTGCACCGGGGGTACAGCCCTACAATTACGTAAAATCTGGATAACTTTGTTGCTTCTGACTTTATGTCTATCTGTATCTCTGATGACATTTTGGGCGAGTTTCCACTCGCCCCTACAGCTACGCGCTAAAAACTGACAACTCTCGCTGTTATTCGGCGGCGATGCGGGATACCGCGACCTTGTCGATGCGCGCACGGTCCATGTCGGCTACTTCGAGGCGGAAGCAGTTCCATGTGATGAGGTCGCCTTCCGTCGGCACTTTTCTCATCGTCTCGATTATCAGTCCGCCTATGGTGGTATAGGTAGAGGGCTTGTATAGGTCCTCCCTGCCGAAATATTCCAGAAAGTCGTAGACCGGACACTGACCGTCGACAAGCCATTCCTCCTTGTCGGCGCGCTTGACTATCATCGGACCGTCGTCGCCCTGCGTGATATTGCCGATAAGTCCGTCAAGTATGTCGCGGAGGGTTACGATACCCTGGAAATTTCCGTATTCGTCGTACACGAGCGCGGAGTGCTCGTTGGAACTTTTAAATGTCTCCAGCGCGTCGTAGAATGTCATGGTGTCGGGCAGGCATAATCCTGCGGTCAGCTCCTTCTCGATGTCGAAGCCGGGCGATCCGAGGGTAAGTATAAGCTGTTTGAGCGACACAACGCCGCATATCTCCTCCTTGTCGCGGTCAAACACGGGGTAGGACGAGTGCAGGTCGTCGGCAAGCACCTTGCGTATGCTCTCCTCATCCATGCCTACCGTAAGCGACGCGACATCCTTGCGGCTTGTCATGATAGCGTCGATGCGGCTGTCGCCCATCACGAGTGCGCGCTCCATGATATCCTGCTCGACCTCCCTTACCTCTCCGGAGTCGGCACCCTCCTGTATAAGCGATTTTATCTCCTCCTCGGTCACTTTCGACGAGGTGTCGCCGATATTGAGCAGCTTGACAAGCAGTGAGGTCGACGCCGAAAGCAACCACACGACGGGATAGGTCACCACCGACAGCAGCTTCATCGGTCCCGCCACTATCTTGGCGATGGTGTCGGCTTTGCCCATGCCGATGCGTTTCGGCACAAGTTCCCCGACTACAATCGACAGATAGGTCACCACCGTGACTATCACGATTTTGGAAAGGTTCAACGCCAGATGAGGAGCTACGCCCAGTCCGGCGAGATAATCACCGAGCCGGGTGGCTATGGTGGCACCGGAGAAGAGACCGGTAAGGATACCGATAAGGGTGATGCCTATCTGCACGGTCGACAGGAAGCGGTCAGGCTCGCCCTGCAGCTTCAATGCTGTGGCGGCGTTGCGGTTGCCGTTTTTTGCATCGGCTGTCAGCTTGGATTTTCGTGCGGAGATAAGTGCTACCTCCGACATTGAGAACACTCCGTTGAGTAGTATCAGTGCGATGATTATAACCAGATCGTACATAGTAGGGATACAGACATTTTTAACACTTGTTATCCTATATAACGCTTATTCGGGCTCGTTGGTTGTATTGTTGCGACGGCGCAACGCAAGTTGCTGGTATAGACTTGGTTTAAGTCCCGTCTCTTTGCTGAACACGGAGATGAACGTGGCTTGCGACTTGTAGCCGACGCTTTCAGCTACTGCCTTGATGGTGAGGTGGCCGTAATGCTCCACATCCTCCAGGCGGCGCATAGCCTCCTTGACGCGGTATTTGTTGATAAAACTGCGGAAATTCATACCGTATTCAGTGTTGATCACCTCCGACACATAGCGCGCGTTGGAGTCGATAGCCGAGGCGAGACGGTCGATACTGCAGTCGGCGTCGCAGTAAAACGCGGGTGACTCAAGCACTTTCCCTATCTTTGCAAGCAGCAGTTCACGTTGCTCCTTTGGGATGAGCGGCTTACGCGTTGATTGCAGGTCGGCTGTGTCGGCACCGCTCTTTTCCGTCAATGCGGTTATACGGCTTTCGAGTGTGCCGATACGCTCGGCATATTTTCTTTCTGCTTCAAGTAGCGTGACATTACGCTCGTAGAGGTCGCGGTAGGCATTGGTAAGTTTGCGTTTCTGTCGCCAAAGCAGTACTGACAGAAGCGCGATTACCGCCAGGACGGCAAAAAGCGTCATGATCCATCCGCGCTGCTGCGCGTTGGTGTCGTTGAGGGCGCGTATCGTGTAGGCATCACTGTTTTGCTCATAAAGTGCCTGCGAGTTCTTTATCAGATTCATGGTCTCGCGGCTGAAGAGCGAATCGGAGAGTGACAGGTATTCCGACTTGCACTGCAGCGCCTCGGTCTTATGTCCCATGCGGTCATGTATGCGAGCCATGTCGCGCAGCGACTCCACAAGCAGGTTGTTGTAGCCTTTTTCCCGCGCCATGCGCTCGTTGATCTGCAGGTAGTACATCGCCGAGTCGGCAAGACCGCGCCGCTCGTAGCTGCGTGCTATATTGGAGTTGGCGGCAGCCTCACAGTCGGGCGAGTTAAGCGAGTCACGGGCAAACCCGGCAGCGCGGTGGTACATCTCCACCGCTTTCTCCTGATTTCCCTCAATGTCGTCGAGCAGTCCGCGGTTCATGAGCAGGTCGTAGCGGGAGCGGAGGTCGGTCGGGTTAACATCGCTGAAAAGGGTGAAATATTTCTTCACGGAGTCGCCCTCCGCCTTGAGATAGTAGGCGTAGAGCATATTGTTGTAAAGTATCGGTAGCAAGTTGCGGTTTTCCTTAGCGGCATCGGTTGCAAGAGCCTTCCGGTAAAACATTATGCCTGATTCCAGGTCGTTGGTCGATGAAAATACATTGCCGATGTCGGTATATATCCCGGGGAGCATATCGCGCAATCCGTTGCGCTCCGCTATGCCTCGCGCCTGCAGGTAATCCTGCATCGCCTCGGCGAAATTCTCCCCGCTGTAAAGCATATAGCCGCGACGTTGGTGTGCCTTGGCGAAAAGACGCCGGTCACCGTTGCCGTCGTCCGCCGAACAGATTAATGTGAAAATCTGTATTGCCTCGTCGCGGTTGCCGCTGTCGATTGCCGCTTCTCCTTTCTTGAAAAGGGAGTCGATGGGCATGCCGCTTAGCGACTGTAACGCGATGTCGGGACTTTTACCACCGACAACCGGTAGGGAAAGCCATAAAAGCGTAACAAGCAAAATGATATTCAATAAAATCCGGTTCATCTCTATTTGCAAGGCTTCAGGTGTCGCGGCAGGTATGATGCCGGTGTCACCGATATAATGACAAATGTAATCATATTGCCCCGAATACCCAAATAAAACTCCTGATATCGTGACCGGTCGTGCTTACATTCTGTTAAAATAATACACGCTTAAGTTGCCTTTTGATTTGTTAAAACGCAGAATTTATGTCAAAAATCGTATAAATTCGCGAAATTGAAATTATTTTAGCGATTCAATGGCTTTTTTCGCGCGGCGTTGTCTACATTTGCAGTCAAACAACTAAATCAATCTTAATATGAATTTTGCTTACACCAGAACATTATGTGCGGCTGCATTCGTTGCAATGGCGTCTGCCGCTGTCCCCGTGCTTGCTGCTCCTGCCGCTCCCGCCGGTATAAAGACTGTCGTGGAAGGCACACGCGTGGATTTATCCTGGAGTAACGGCGATGCTGGCACTCCGCTTTTGGAATGTGGATTTGAAGATGATGCTTTTCCGCCTCAAGGATGGTCGGCAAAGGTGACCAACAGTTATGACTATCTATGCTCATGGTTTCATTATCCAAGTGACCAGTTCAAGCAGACAAATAACTGGGAGGATTACATTCACACAGGTGAAAAGAGTGCAATGTCGTATATCGACATTTACGCCATGAGGGGTGACCATGACCCGGCACAGGATGAGTGGCTAATGACCCCTGCTGTTGACGGTGCTTCATATCTGGAGCTGTATTACTTTATCGACCCCACAGTGCTTGAATATGGCGCCGATGAATTTTTCCCCGACCATTATTACGTTAAGGTGAGCTATGATGAGGGAAAGACCTGGGAAACCCTTTGGGATGCCCGCTATGAGGCTCATCCGGCGCTCGGATGGCACAGCCTTGCCCTCCCGCTGAAGGGTGAGGGACAGCCCATGGTGGCGTTTGAGTCGTTCAGTGCCGACTCGCAGAATGTCTATTTCCTCTGGGCGTTGGATGATGTCAGGATGCTCCCGTCGGCTTCCGGGTCGGAGATTGTTGACGGTTACACTATAATGCTCGACGGCGAGAAAATTGCCGAACATGTTAAGAGCCTCGAATATATGGATGTATCGCCGAAGAGTGCGGGCGTTCACCGTTACGAGATATTCGCCGAGTCGGGGGAGACACTTTCACCCGCTGCCTCAGCTGAAGTCACTATAGCCGATATCAAGCTTCTGCCTCCGGTCAATGTGAAAGTTGACAGCTACTACGATGACATGAACGGCTCCCATAATATTGTAATCAGTTGGGATGCTCCTGAGGGCGGCGTGATCGAGCCTATAGGGTATAATATCTATGGCGATGGTGCTGTAATGGCTGAAATGCTGGAAGAGACCTCTTTTGAGTCATGGGGCTATTCCAAGGGTGTATATGATTTCCGCGTGACGGCGGTATATCAGAATCCCGACGGTGAATCGGAGCCTGTAGGCGACCGTATCGCGATTGACACGCGTCTGAATGCCCACGGATTGAAAGCCGACCTCGCCGGTGGAGATATTGTCCTGAGCTGGGAGGCTCCCGAAAAGGGTGATGTCGAGGTGTCACACTATGTAGTGTGGAGAGGCGAGAAATGTATCAGTACCGAAGTCAAGGAATTGTCTATTACCGACACCGGTGTCCCGGCTGGCAAATACCGTTACTATGTCAATACCGTGTTTGCCGACGGAGAAGAGTCGATACCCGCTTATCTTGATGTAGACAATGGCGATTGTGCTCCACGCACTATGATGTTCTCTGAGAATTTCGATTCATGCCATCTCCCCGCCGACTGGGAAGTGATGAACCTTTACGATTCGACTCCCGACAATCTGCTTTGGCAATTCGACGATCCCAACGGGCTCAATGTCACCGGCGACGGTTTTGATAAGGGCTTTGCCTCGATTGACTGCGTGAACAGCGGCTTCTATTATCTTATCGGTGGTATTGCCACCCCTCCTGTCAACGTGAAAGATTGCAATCTTGACCAGCTGGCTGTGTCATACGTGTATGATTTCGCGGCATCCACAGATGATACAGTGGGAACGCTTGAAATTGAAAGAGACGGCAACGGTGAGTGGGAGCCGGTCGAGGTGCTCGAGTGGTACGAGCCTGCCGAGGATGGAGGATTCAATCCTGTCTCATCTACAGTGCCTCTGGCTGACTATGTAGGCGATGCTTCATCGATTCGTCTGAGATGGGTATATCAGGGCATGTTTGATTATCATCTCGCCATTGACAATGTGGTAATCAACGACGGGTCAGGAAGTCAGGTCGGTATTCAGGATATTGTTGCCGGTGATATTTCTGTCAAGGGTTCTGCCGACGGTATCAGCATCTCCGCTCCTGAAGGCATCACCGCTGTCGAGATCTACTCTATTGACGGCAAGTTGCTGAAATCGCTTAAAGGTAATGGCAGTGACTTCATGAATATCAGCTTTGAAAACAAAGGTGTCACAATCGTGAATGTCTCCACTCCCTCTCAGCACCGCGTGATGAAAATCGCCCGCTAATTAATTCCGCCTATATTATAATAGTGACACGGGCATACCGAAATTTCGGTATGCCCGTGTCTTATTTGTTGTAATTTATTTCTATCTTACCAGTACTTTTACAGTCTTGGTGTCATTGCCATTCACGACTTTCACGATATACAGACCGCTGATAACATCGATATCCGCGTTGCCGGTAGCTGTTGTCAGTACACTGCCGTCTATGCGGTAGACGATGGCACTTTCTGCACCGCGTACCGATATCATGCCATCGTTAGCTTCTACTGCTACATTGTTGTTGTCTCTTATCGAGGATATTCCTACAGTACCAATTTTTACAAAGCGGAATAGATTACCTTTATTGTCACCGTTATGGGTGGTGCCTACATGAATCCAGTTCCATCCGGCTGTGCCGTCGACCGGACCTACATATTTATTGGTTTCACGGTTAGTTATTGTGTAGACGTCGTCCTCAACCTTATTGATAAGGAATATGGAGCCTAAGTCGGTGCCGTTGTAGTTGTCACCCCAATATAGCTTGCCACCGGCATTGCTCAGGTAAAGTCCATAGCCGTCAGCGATGGTGTAACCTGAGGCTGCCGCGCCGTCAGATGCCTCCTCAATCTTGAACTCTACATTGTAGGCATTCTCTTCCGCTTCGGTCTCTGTAAGAATCATGCCTGTCATCTCTTTGTTCCCGGTCTCCCAGCTGTTTGCATGGTTGGCTGTTACGAATATGGAGCCATCTTGTCCGAGATTATACATCTTGTAGGTACCGGCAGCGAAAAATTCAGGGACTTGATGTAGTTTGAACGCTTCAATGGCTTCCTGCAGGTCGTAGCAGGCATCTTCTGCGTCATCTTCGTCAGTTACAGCTTTGGCGGCATCGATAGCATCGCGAAGGGCGTTTATTGCTGTTGCCGGGTAGTCCCCTTCCTCTGTGCCTTCTGTAGCTCCTGAAAGAAGTGTCTCAGCTTCAGATATTATGGATTGAAGCCGTTCCATGGCATCTGCGATATATGTTTCGGCAATGAAGATGCAGGCATCCTTGTCGCCCTTATGATTAGTTCCTACATGAATCCAGCTCCAGCCGTCGGTGCCATCGACCGGACCTACATAACCTCCCGTGGCAGTACTCTTGATTTTCCATTGTCCTTCACCGGCTTCCTCAAATTGGAAAATGTATTTCTTGGCTGACGGACGTTCCTGTTCGCCCTCGTCATATACAAATTCATTATTAGAGTTGCTTTTCATATAGTAGCCGTCGCGGTCACATATCGTGTAACCGGTAGCCTCTGCTTCCGATCCCGATTTCTCGACATGGAAAATCTTGTTGTAACCTGCGGTCTCACTATCATTGATAAGCAGACCGGTAGACATAACATTCCAGCTTTCCCATGAATTAGCTTGCCAGCCGTTTACCAGATAGCCGTTCTCGTATGTTTTCGAGATTGTACGGAACATGTACCACCCCTCAGCAAATACAGCGGGAACGCGGGCATCTTTGTATGCCGCTACGGCTTTGGCGAGAGCTGCCGATGCTGCTGTCAGAGTGTCAAGGTCGCCGTCAAGTGCCGTTTTGGCATTATCGATGGCACTACGGAGAGCCGCACGTGCCGCAGACGGATATTGTCCCTCATTTTCCCCTTCTTCAGTATCCTCCAATAGCTTTTCTGCCGATGCGATGCTTTCTTCCAGGGCGGCTTTTACTGATGCTGCGTCTATTGGTGCCGCCTTAAGAATCATTGTAGAACCGCCGCTCTTGTCACAGTAAATACCTGAACCTGCAGCGGTTTTGTCCTTGCCGAAATATTTGTCATTCTTGCGGCATTTGATTTTAATGTAGTCGCCGTCTTCCTCTATGATAAATATGTTGTCTTTCTTTTTAAGGTCAGCTGCGGCTTTAACCTTTATATCCCAGGCATTACTTGTGCAATCTATGTACAAGCCACTTTCTGTCTTTATATTGTATCCTTCGGCAGAAGCACCTTCCGGAACTTCAACAAATACGAATGTCTGTTCGTAGGCAGCATCGCCAATTGTCTGTTGTGTAAGTTTTGCTCCTTCCCCGTTTGACGAAATGCAGAGTTCGGTGTCCTTTAACTCGAGGCGATAAGGTGTCCCCGGTAGAATGGCGGCTGCCGATGAAAATCCTATAGCAGCGATAGCCATTGTCACGATAAATTTATTCATGTGATTTATTGGTTAATTAGTTGAAAAAACTTTCACAAAAATAAATTTATCCAATTGAACCCCACTATATCAAATTAGTATGAAACAGCCGTAATTTGATATTTCATCTCAGAGTTGTCATAAAAACGAATTATAACTCTTTTTATATCTAATTACGGACTATTTTATCGGGTATCAACCTTACACCTGCACCGCAGTTTTATAAAATTTGCTCACGTGTGTCATTTTTTGATATAGCCCGAACGTAAAAGTGAATGACGTTTATTGCGGATTGCGCAGCATGGAGTTTATCATTGCGAAGATTTCATTTTTGTCAAGGGTGATTATGCATCCTTGCCCGCTTCGTAGGCTTGCTGAATTGCAGGATGGGATTCTATGTCTCCGCGATTTCGCGCACCGTTGCCGCGGATGACGCCTCTCTCAATCGAGCCGTAAAGACAGCGGCAGTGGCGCGTTATGCCGTCGGCATAAAGATCTTCCGGCGGTGTTTCAGGCTCAGAATACGATATACCCACGGTAGCATGGGGTGCTGACAGGATGCACCACTATTGACTACCGTCGCCGCTATAATTAGTCATCGGTAATTACTGGGTTTTAGCTACATTTACCTATGGATGGCGTTCGTTTATTTTGTTGATTTGTAGAGCAATAAAGATAAGTCCCACTACTTTTTAGATACCCGGGATTGACTGCTCGCGCTCTCGCCTTTAACTTTGCAATATATCGACACATAATATCGGTGGATATATAGAGTCAGGCAACGGGGCTTTAATGTCAAAATCAACATCATAAATAACATGAAAAAAACATCATTTTTACGGAATAGCCTTTTCCGGCTTTCCTGTAGTCTGTGTATGGGCATGACACTTTTCTCGCTGAGAGCGCAGAGTCCGGTCGCATCACCGGAAGCGACTGTTGTTTCCGGCAATGCGCGTTTTACAATCCTTACACCTGAAATGGTGCGCATCGAATACAGCGATAAGGGCGTATTCGAGGATCGCGCGACTTTTACGGTGCAGAATCGCAAGATGAGCAGTGTGCCTCAGTTTGTTAAAAATGAAGATGACGACTATCTCTACATTTCTACCGATAAACTGAATCTTAAATATCGCAAGGGGACTAATCCCAAGACTCTCCCCGCATCGCCCCGTAATCTGACAATCACAATGGACCATGACGGAAAACCGGTTACGTGGTATCCCGGAAAACCTGACCCTTTGAACTTGAAAGGTACTTGCCGAACACTTGATGGAAGTAATGGCGATAATAAACGAGCCGAACTTGAAAACGGTCTGATTTCCCGGTCGGGCTGGGCTGTGATTGATGATTCGTGGTCGGCTCCCCGCGCCGACGGAAGCCGCTCGTTTGCTTTCGAGCCTGATTATGAGGTGGGTTACGACTGGTGGACTGACAGAAAAGATTCCCATGCTCTCGACCTTTATTTTATGGGTTATGGTCGGGAATATAAAAAGGCAATAGCCGATTTTACGAAGATAGCAGGAAAAATCCCGTTGCCTCCCGCCTATGTATTTGGCTACTGGTACAGTAAATACGCTTCTTATTCTTCGGATGACTACCGTCAGATAATGGCTGACCTTGAGAGCAACGGCATACCCGCCGACGTGATGATTCTTGATATGGACTGGCACTGGAACGGCGATGCCAACAGCGGCTCTGCCGGCATAGGAGGTTGGACCGGCTGGTCATGGAACACCAATCTTATCCCCGAGCCTGAAAAACTACTGGATGAGATTCATGATAAAAATTTCAAGATTGCGCTTAATCTTCATCCTGCCGACGGCATTAACAGCCATGAGTCGCCCGCATATTACAATGCCATGAAATCGGAACTTGGCGGTAAATATGATGAAAACGGCAATATCGCATGGAGTCTCGATTTCCCTGATTTCACAAAGTCATTTTTCAAAAATGTGATACGCGACCATGAATCGGAAGGGGTGGATTTCTGGTGGCTTGACTGGCAGCAGCATCTTACCAGTCCGTACACGTCAGGTCTTGGTCAGACATTCTGGTGCAATCATGTATTTTACAATGACATGGTTAAAAACCGTCCCGACCGTCGTCCCGTGATATTCCATCGCTGGGGAGGGCTTGGCAGTCACCGCTATCAGATCGGTTTCTCCGGCGACGCTCTCATAAACTTCCCTACACTCGCTTTTCAGCCTTATTTCACGGCTACCGCTTCCAATGTAGGCTACGCATATTGGGGGCATGATCTTGGCGGTCACGCCTTTACTGACGAGAAGACCGTGAACGACCCTGAACTTGTATTGCGCTGGATTCAGTTCGGAGTGTTTACACCGATATTCCGCACCCATGCCACCAAGGATGACAGAATCGAGCGACGCATCTGGAAATTCCCTAATTTCCCCGATATGTTTGATGCCGTGAAGCTACGCTATGCCCTGTTCCCTTACATATACACCATGGCTCGCGAGACCTACGATACCGGTATCGGCATGTGCCGTCCCTTGTATTACGAATATCCCGGTCAGGAAGAGGCTTATCGATATGAAGGTGAATATTTCTTCGGTAATGACATATTGGTGGCTCCGATAACCGAGGGCGCACCCGACGGTAAAATCAGCTCAAAAGAGATATGGTTTCCCGAAGGCTCATGGTGGAGCATGTCAACCCATGAACTTATCGAAGGTCCATGTGTCATGACCATGAACTTTAAAGCCGATGAGATACCATATTTCTTCAGAACAGGCGCAGTAATCCCGTTCAACGCTCCGACGGTTAAAAATGTCACCGCTCCAATGACCTCGCTGCTTCTTAACGTCGTAGCGGGTTCCGATGGAAACGGATCGCTGTATGAAGACAGGGGAGACAACAGCGACTACGCTACAGTATATTCTACAACTCGTTTTAATCACACTGTGACCGGCGACACAGAAACTTACGTTATCGAGCCTCGTGAAGGCACTGTAACCGGTCTGCCCGAAAACCGCCGATGGACTTTAAATATCCATAATGCCGCGCAGCCCCGGAAGGTGACGATAAACGGCACTCCTGTAGATGCCTCGGCATGGCGATATGATGCCGCCACCCGCATGTTGGCGGTTTATGTCCCGGAGACCCCCTGCACTGCCCGTACCGAAATATCCGTGGTATATTCCGGTGAGACCGGTGCTGTCACAGAGGTAAAATCTGAGTCAATCAATGTTACCTATGACCTTGTAAGCGATAGCCTTGTAGGTAATCTCGGATGTAACAGGCGTAATGTCGACCTTGCCATATTCAATATGTCCGGGATTGAATGTGTGAGCAAGTGCTATTCTGATATCTCTTGTTTTAACGAAAGTCTCGGTCAGCTATCGCCCGCAATGTATATATGTCGTGTCAAGGCTGATGATGAGTTGAGTATTAATAAAATATGCAAGTAATCATGAAGAATATAGCATTAACGGCGGCATTGCTGACTATAGGAATGTCGGTCTATGCGGGTGATATGTCCAATTCTATTGAACTTACCCAATTATATATTGTAGGCGATGCGACCGTGACATCATGGGATCTTGGAAGAGCTGATGAGTTCCATCGTATTGACGAAGGGGTGTTTGAATGGACCGGTCATCTCGCCGGGGGTAAGGAATTTAAGTTTATGAATTCCCGCGACGGATGGCATAAGCATATTGTCGCTACTGAGGCAGGAGTTGAGGTAAAAAAAGGAAAGGAATATCTGTTGGATTTCTATGTCGACTGGGCGCTTGACGGAAAGTATGATTGCAAGTTTCAGGTCGGGGAGACGGGTGAATATACCCTCATCGTAGATTTGAACTCGATGCGTATGACCATGACAGAACCGGTTGTCACGGCAAAATTGCCTGAAAAAATTTATTTGACAGGTACTGCTGTAGACGACAAGGTGATTGAGATTCCCGGCTGTCATGGTGTAGAACATAAACTCTCCGTTTATCTTAAGGCGGGTACTGTCAAATTGATGGATACTCCCGTGGCTACCGATGCCACCCGCTATTATCGCCCGGTGTTTGATGACATTGATGTGATGTTCGGAACCGGTTTTCACACGCCGCTGTTTGAGTGTGGCGGTAACGACACGTCGGGATGGAATGTGGCTTTGGAAGATTATTATACGGTGTATCTTGACAACTCTTCGCAGACTTACCGGTTTAGCCGCCATGTCCCTGCCAAGACACTGTATCTTGTAGGCGGGTGCTGTGAGCGGGCATGGAATTATTGGGATGATTCAAATTGTAGATTTCATCCCGATTTTGAAAATCCCGATATAATGGTGTGGGAAGGTGAGCTTAGAATCGGGTGGGAGAAAAAGACCGGTGCCGACGGGACCCCGGTCAATCCCGATGAACCGGATAAATTCAAGATTCTTACGGCGCAGGATTGGTTCAGGGATACTTATCATCCGTATATTGCTGATGTTTCTGCCGAGGGAACGACCGATGCCAGGATAACCGGCGGTGATGATGTTAAATGGACCATTTCGCGTGACGGTGTCTACCGACTCGAATTGAATACAAAGACCGAGACCCTTACGGGTACATTTATTCGTCCTGTAGTCGAGGAAAATACGGTGGTGAAATCAGGTGTCGCCGGTATTGAAATAGAAGAAGATTCCAAGGTACATACCACAATTTATTATAATCTTCAAGGTAATATGGTTAAAGAACCGTCAAACGGTATTTTTGTAGAAGTCTCACGAACTGGAGCCCAAAAAGTCATGATTAAATAAGGTAGGCTAAGGTAGAAATTTAATTTTTGATGAGGGGAGTCAAAATATAGACATTTTGACATCCCTTCATTTTTAATTCACTAAGTTAATGACATTGTTTTTGCCGAATAATGATATGAAGGTGGGCTTAAACGACAGTTAAAATCGATTTTAACAGTTTGCGTTGTTTTGTTGACAAAATTATTTTTAAATTTGTAATTAGTATGACCGAATCTAATAATAAACCGATATTAATTTTTTGTCTTTTCTTGGTCTGCTATCTTTTTGCATCGGGAAAAGCGTCTACCGATTCTCTTATGAAGCAGCTGGATAGCGTCATCGCCCGGCGCGGTGCCTATCTGCAAAATAAAGAGGGGCGGCTTTCGGCGCTGCATCGCGAATATTTGTCGGCAAAAGATGACATGGCGCGATTCGACATGCTATTGCACCTTTATGACGAATACCATTCATTTAATACTGATTCGGCATATAACATGAGTCTGCGTCAGGAAAAGATAGCTGAAAAACTCGGTGACAGGAATATGATCATGCATGCAAGGTTGAACCGTGCCAATATATTCGGCGCGACGGGGATGTATCATGAGTGTCTTCAGCTGTTGGATTCATTGAACCCGGCGGATATTCCCGACTATCTTCATCCCTATTATTTTCATATAAAGCGCACGGTTTATGGCAGGATGTCGGATTATGCTGCTTTCCCCTCCGACAAACGAAGATATTTTAATCTGACTAATTCCTACCGTGACTCCATAATGGCGGTTAACGATTCGGCATCGCTCGCACATGTGATAACCAAAGCCGATTATCTGAATGTCAACGGTGCACCGGGTGAGGCGATTGAACTCATGAAATCGTTTATGGCAAGCAATGATTTGTCGGAACATGAGAAGGCTATTTGTGCCTGGACCTTGTCAGAGGCATATAAAAAGACCGGTGACAAGGCGATGGAAAAGGAAAATCTGCTCATATCGGCGATCTCCGACCTGAAATCGTCGGTCAGGGAATATATCTCACTGCGCCAGCTTGCCTTGGTGCTCTATGAGGAAGGTGATCTCGACAGGGCGTATGAATTCATGACCATCGCCGTGGAGGATGCTGCAAAGTGTAATGCCCGGCAACGTATAATCGAGCTTAATGACACATATCCGATGATTAACGGGATATATGTGGAGACAGTCAGAAATCAGAAAAAGTCGCTTGAACGCTACATCGCCATAATCACCGTGATGGCACTGCTGCTTGTGGGGATGCTTTTCTATATGCGTCGCCAGATGGTGAAAATCGCCAAGGCGCGCAGGGAAGTCGAAGAAGCGTACAACCGTCAGAACAAGCTCACCGAGGAGCTTCGTGCCTCAAATGAAAAACTTACCGATGCCAACAACGCCATCGCCGAGATATCGGAACTTAAGGAAGTTTATATCGGAAGATATATGGACCAGTGTCTTACTTACATAGAGAAACTTGACACTTACCGCAAGACCATGGGTAAACTGGTTAATTCCGGTAAGACAAGCGAGTTAAAGTCACTGTTGAAGTCATCCACTGTGGTCGATGATGAATTGAAAGCGTTTTACGACCAGTTTGACAAGACCTTCCTTAGTCTGTTTCCCACATTTGTCGAGGAATTTAACAGCCTTCTGTTACCGGAAGAGGCGATTCTGCCGAAGAAGGAAGGCGCGCTTAATACTGAGCTGCGCATTTATGCCTTGATACGGCTTGGCATTACCGACAGCGACAAGATCGCCAAATTTCTGAGATATTCACTCTCTACCATTTATAATTACCGGACCAAGGTAAGAAACAAGGCGAGAGGCGACAGAAATTCCCTTGATACTGAAGTATTGAAAATAGGGAAATCACGGCGCCAGGGTGAGTAGCAGTGTAATAAATTTGATATTTAAACATATAAATCTTGCCGGTAAAAGTGTCTTTTTTGTCGAAACCGGCTTTAGATATACTACTTAAATCTTCATGGCCTACTGAGATATGTGACTGATGGTTAGGAAAATAAGTTATAAAACACACTGTATTTTCGATATGTGCCGTTGTTGAGGCTCGATACTATATATAAATTTGCAACAGGATAGTTAACCGCAACTACTGAACGAAATCTTAATATCATAATATCAATGGCAAAAAGTAACAGAAAAATTCAGACGCTGTTCCTGTCACTGTTTTTAATGACCGGTTATCAGACGATATCGGCTCAGCAGATAAACATCACGGGAACAGTCACGGATCCTTCAGGTGAACCTCTTATCGGGGTGAGCGTGACAGTGCCGGATACCCGCACAGGCGTATCTACCGATATCGACGGTAATTTCAGTATCGATGCCGATGCGAAAGGCAAGCTCAAATTCTCTTATGTCGGCTATTCGACGGTCGAGGAGGCAATCAAAGGCCGTAGTGTAATCAATGTGGAGATGAAAGAAAATGCCGAGCTTCTTAATGAAGTGGTCGTCATCGGTTACGGTACAATGGATAAGAAGGAGCTTACCTCGGCGATATCCCATGTAAGCGAAAAAGACTTCCTTACCGTAAGCTCGCTTGACCCCTCGATGATGATTCAGGGAAAGGTGCCCGGCGTTTCAATCACTAATACCGGTGCCGGAGACCCCAACAATCAGGCGAGCATACAGATACGTGGCGTGTCGTCACGTTCGGCAGGTCTCGGTCCGCTGATTGTGGTTGACGGTGTGCCGGGTGGAAATCTTACCAATATAAATCCTAACGATATCGCGTCATTTGATATCCTTAAGGATGGTGCGGCATCGGCAATATACGGAACGCGCGGTTCAAACGGTGTGATTCTCGTAACGACCAAAAAGGGCAGCAAGGACGGTAATACCCACACGACTTATTCAGCCACCTTGTCATGGGACAAGATTGTGAAAGAACTTGACATGATGAATGCTCAGGAATATCGTGATGTGCGCCTTGGCTGGGGCGACCGTGGCGTTGACCTCGGCGGCAACATCGACTGGCTTGACGAGGCTACCCGCACGGGATTCGCGATGCAGCACACCCTGACAGTGAGCGGAGGCAACGATCGCAGTAACTATCGCGTGAGTGCCGATTACCGCGACGCCAACGGTATTGATCTCCGTTCTAACCGTGAGGAATACGGTGCACGCGCATCGGTGATGCACACCACTAAAGGAGGGTTGTTTACCATTAACCTTAACGTGGCTCCGCGTATAATATACCGTGACAATGCCGACTGGAGTGTGTTCTGCAACGCCATAGAGGCAAATCCTACCACTCCGCTGATGGACCCGGAAAATCCGAGCCGTTACTATAATTTTCAGGGACAGGTTGTAGGAAGCAATCCGGTCGAACTTCAGAAACTGGAGAAAAACCATTCCGACACGAAGCTCCTTGATTGGGACGGCACAATCAAGCTGAATCTCCTCCCGCTTCTTGCGAAAGGCGGCACGAGCATACATAACCTTTCGACTCAGGTGATGTTTGCCGACCACCAGTATAGCAACAACGATTCATGGTTCCGTCCGTCGACAAGCACTCTCGCTATCAATAACGGTTATGAGGGCGAGGCAAGCAGGAAATATTCAAAAGACCGCCAGTATGTAGTTGAGTGGCTCACAAACTACAGCACACATATCGCTGACAAGCATAATATCAAGGCTATGGTGGGATATTCCTATCAATACACGCAATATTCCGATTTTTATGCTGAAAACAAGGATTTCCCCAACGACGGTCTCGGAGCCGACAATCTCGGTTCAGGCGCTCTTGCCAAGGAAGAGGGTGAGGTGCTTATGAGCAGCTGTAAGAATGACTCAAAGCTCATATCATTCTTCGGTCGTGTAAGCTATGACTTCATGGGCAAGTATCTTGTCACCGCTTCTTTGCGTCACGAAGGGTCGTCAAAGTTCGGAGCCAACCATAAATGGGGTAACTTCCCGGCTGTATCCGCCGGCTGGCGTATCTCGGAAGAATCATTCATGAAAGGTGCTGAATGGATTAATGACTTGAAAATCCGTGCCGACTACGGTGTTACCGGTAATCAGGATTTCGGCAGCTACATTTCGTTGAACACAATGACAGGCTTCGGATATTATTTCTACAACGGGAAGTATTATCAGGTGTGGGGTCCATCCAAAAATGTGAATCCCGACCTGAAATGGGAGAAAGGTAAAAACTGGAATGTCGGCGTGGACTTCTCGTTGTTTGACAACCGTTTCTACGGCTCACTCAACTATTTCAGCCGCCGTCAGCAGGATTTGCTTGGCAACTATAAGGTTTCGGTACCCCCGTATCTCTTCGACGAGACATTCGTCAATGTAGGTACGATGAAAAATACTGGTTTCGAGTTTGACTTGAATTTCAACGCGGTAAACACAAAGGATTTCTCTTATAGCTTCAACGTCATCGGTACGGTGATGAGCAACAAGTTTGTCGATTTCAGCAACTCTGAATATGTAGGGCAGGATTTTTACAATGTATGTGATACCTCTGATCCCTATCCCTTCTACAGCCTGCAGCGTATCGAAAAAGGCAAGTCGCTCGGTAATTTCTATATGTGGAAATATGCCGGTATAACCAGCTCGGGCGAATGGCTCGTATATGACAAAGACGGTGATATCATCCGTGCCACGCAGGCATCTGATGAAGACCGTCAGGTAGTCGGCAACGGCATGCCTAAGTTCACCATGTCGACGAGCCATAATTTCCGTTACCGCAATTTTGACCTCGCGCTTTTCTTCCGTGGTGCATTTGATTATGATATCTTTAATATCCATGATTTCTATTACGGCACACGCAATTTCACCGGTAACGTATTGAAGAAGGCTTACGGAAAGAACTTTGACATCAGCCCCGACGCCAACCCTGTGGTAAGCGACTACTTCCTTGAAAGAGGTGATTACTTCAAGCTTGACATGCTCACCCTGGGCTATACGCTTCCGTTGCCTAATTGTCGCTTCCTTAACCGGATAAGAGTGTCGGGAACCGTTAAAAATGTGTTTACAATCACAAAATTCAGCGGAGTGGACCCCTCGACATATCAGGTGAACGGTCTTACCCCCGGCGCACAAGGCTCGCGTCAGTATTATCCCTCGACCCGACAGTTTATCGTCGGTCTGCAGCTTGATTTCTAATAACCGGCAAATCTTTTAACAATGAAATTTTTGAAATATATAGCGTCGGCAGCCTTATGCACACTTGCCCTCACAGGCTGCACCGATCTTGACGAGACGCTCTACGACCAGGTCGGAACGCAAAACTATTATAATACGAAGAGCGACGTAATCCGTGCGGCTTTCCGTCCGTTCGAGCACGCTTACTGGAGTATCTGCAGCCGCCATGTATTGAACGAGCTTACCGCCGACCAGCTCATCACCCCTACACGCGACGGCTGGTGGGATGATGGTGGAAAGTGGCGCCGTCTGCACTACCATGAATGGAATGTTGAGGATGGCGGCGACGCACAGACCGAGTGGAACGGATGTTTCCAGGGTATAATGCAGTGCAATTATGTCATCGAGGACCTTGCCCGCCTCGACCCCGCGAAATTCGGGTTCTCACAGACAGAGTTTGACAACCTTAACGCGCATTGCCGCGCCCTCCGTGCATGGTTTTATCTGCGTCTTCTCGATGCTTTCCGCAATGTGCCTTTTGCTGTGAGCTATAACGATGTATCCCTTAATACCGAGACACAGGTAGAGCCTAAGGTGATATTTGAGTTTATCGAGAAAGAGCTGATTGACTGCACTAAGCTTCTTGCGAAGAAGGATGCGCTCGGTACCGGCGCCAATCTTCAGGGTCAGTGGACTCAGGGAGGTGCTGCCGCTCTTCTGGTGCGCTTGTATCTGAATGCGGAGGTATATATCGGCGAAAACCGTTACAATGACTGCGAGAAAGTGGCGCAGGATATACTTGACGGTGTATATGGAGCCTATGAGATTGCCGGTCGCTGGGATGCGGCGTTTGACTGGGACAATGACCTTTGCGATGAGGTGATTTTCGGATTCCCCAGTTCGCAGGGCTATTCCTACTGGTTGTATCAGGGCGATACCTATTGGTGGACTACACCGGCACGTGCCAGATATTATTTCAATGATGCCAAGTCGAAGGGTGGTGACCATAACACAAAGTATGCCGCCTCGCCATCTTATGACCTCAACGGTAACCTGTACACCTATGAGCTTGGTATGCCTGTACAGAATTTCCGCAAGTATCCCGGCGACGAGCGCATGAAATTGTATCGTAACCTCGGTGGAAGCCGCCGTGAGGGCATGTTCCTGTTCGGTTATCTTGAATATGTCGACGAAAACGGAAAGACGGCGCGTGTGAGAGCACCGGAGCAGCCTTACGACCTTTATATCCGCGATGCCGTTGGCAATTTTCAGGGAATGGCTCCCGACAAATGGCCCTCTAACAAAGACAGCAACCTTAAGAACGGCGACCATAATTCAGGATGGCATTTTGCCAAATATCCTTTCTACAGCGATGATGACGCTCATCAGATGGAAAGCGATTACACGGAGATACGTCTCCCCGAGATAATCTATTCGCTTGCCGAATGCAAGCTCCGCTCAGGAAAAAAGAGCGATGCCGCAAAATTGCTTAACAGTGTGCGCAAACGCAATTATCCGGCTGAAAACCTGAATGATGTGCTTTATTCTCCCGAAGGACAGGCGCAGCTTGACGAGCGCGAGATGCTTGCCGAATGGGGACGTGAGTTTTTTGCCGAGGGTCGCCGTAGGATTGATCTCATCCGCTTTGGCAAGTTCTGTAAGGGGACATGGTGGGACAAGACTCCCGATGCCGATGACCATACATGTATTTTTCCGATTATGCGACCTATTCTGAACGCCAATCCCAAACTCGTGCAGAATCCCGGTTACAGCAATTAAAGTTAACCACTAATATCGATTAAAATGAAATATAGAAATGTCATATATACATTGACCGGACTGGCTCTTGGTGTAGCCGTCACGGGCTGTGAGGGTGAAAAAGACCTCATAATAATCGAAGGCAACCTGCCCATCAAGACCTCCACGCTCTACATGGTAGGCGATGCTACTCCTAACGGATGGAGCATCGATGCTCCCACTCAGTTGGAAGCGACTGAAGATGACCCGCTTGTATTTGTCTGGGAGGGAAGTCTCAATGCCGGCGAGATGAAACTTTGTCTCGCCCCCGGCAGCTGGGATGCCGCTTTCATACGCCCGGTCAACAACGGAGAGGAGATAGGCAAGGCTGATATTGTCAATGCAACATTTCAGATGCACGCCGGCGACCCTGACGAGAAATGGCGCGTGAGCGAGGCAGGAGTCTACCATCTCACGTTCAATCTCCGCGACTGGACCATGAGCAGCAGTTATCTGCGCGGACAGGACGCGCCTGTGATTGAGCCTATTCTTGCCGAAGCCCTTTATATTGTCGGCGATGCCACACCGGCAGGCTGGAACATTGATGCGCCGGTCACCCTTGATAAGAAATCTGATTACATATATGAATGGGAAGGCGCGCTGACTGCAGGCGATTTCAAGGCTTGCACCGCTTCGGGCAGCTGGGATGTAGCGTTTGTACGCCCGCTCGCCGACGGTTGTGTAATAGGTAAGAACGGTGTCGAGAGTGCTGATTTCATGTATTGTGCCGCTCCCGATTACAAATGGCATGTCGCCGACGCAGGTATCTATCACCTGACTTTTGACCTTGAACACTACACTATCGAGGCTGTCTTTAAGGAAGAGATTGTCAACGAGAAAAATCCTATCGACACACCTACGCTTTATATGATAGGTGACGCCACTCCCGGCGGCTGGAGCATGGATGATGCCACGGCTTTCACCGTGTCATCCGACAACCGCTATATCTTCTCTTGGGAAGGCGAGCTTGTCGAGGGCAACATGAAGGCGTGTCTTGAACCTGACGGCACATTCTCCTGCCCCTTCCTGCGCCCTGCATCGGCTGGATGCGAGATATCGTCACGTGGCGTAGCTTCCCCCGATTTCGTATATACCACTTCCCCCGACGACCAGTGGAAAGTGACCGAGGCAGGAAGATACAGTATTACATTTGACCTCGAGAACTGGACGATTTCAGTAAAGTCACTGTCGGAAAATCCGGGCGGTGATACTCCTGGCGATGATGAGAAAGCCCCGCTTGAGACCGAGACCCTCTACATGATTGGCGACGCAACTCCCGGCGGCTGGAGCATGGATAATCTTACGGCACTTACACGCGATGCATCAGACCCATACGTATTTACATGGGAAGGAAATCTCAATACCGGAGAGATGAAAGCCTGCCTGCAGCCCGATGGCACATTCTCCTGCCCGTTCTTGCATCCGCTTTCCGCCGGATGTGTCATTAACGCAAACGGCGTTGCATCACCGGAGTTTGTGTATGACAAGGATTCTTCCGACCCTAAATGGAAAATTACCAGTGCGGGTCGTTACCGTATTACTTTCAACCTTAAAAAATGGACCATCGAGGCTGAATGTCTCGACTAATATCTCGATAAAATGAATAAAATGACAATATTATCAGTTGCTTTGACAGCCTCTATGCTTTTAGGCTCATGTAGCGATGAGATAGAGATGCGTTATCCCCCTAAGTTCGAGCTTCCGGAATTGCCGGTGGTTGAGGGCATACATTCCTATAAGGCTCCCTTATACTGGAGCGTGTATGAATATTGCTATGAGCAGAACCAAAATGGTGTGGCAAACGAGGATATGGATATAACCCCCGAGGAATGGGACAAGATAATCGACTGGGTTGCCACCGACCTGAAGCCTTACGGCTACGACATGGTGTGTACCGACGGTTTTATCCCCATGCTTGCCAACGATGCCACGGGCTATATGACCCACTACGGCTCTATGTCGCTTAAGGATCTTGTCGCAAAGTGCAAGGCGAAAGGATTGAAGGTGGGCGTGTATGACAACCCGCTGTGGATTCATGGTCCGAACGAGACAAAAATCGAGGGTACCGACTATACTTTCGGTCAGCTGTATTACGACCATAGCGGCAACATCATGAATCCTACCGCTGAAAACATGTGGTTTAACTGGGCTGTCGCCGAGAATCCCGGTACCAAGGAGTTTATCGACGGCTTTTTCAAGCATTATCATGACCTCGGTATAGATTACATACGCATGGACTTCCTTTCATGGTATGAGGATGGTAAAGACCGCAATATCGGTATCGTAGGTCACGGATACGGAAGAGAGTCTTACGCAAGGGCGCTTTCTTATATCGCCGAGTCGGCAAAAAAGTACGGCATATTCACTTCTCTTGTGATGCCGCATCTTTACAATGATGCCGAGGTCGAGGCAAAATACGGCAACATGGTGAGAATCGTGTGTGATACCGCCGGTGGAGGATGGTGGCATTGCTCTGCGCAGGACAAGGGAAAGTCATACAGCACCTGGCCCAACTGCATGAACATGTTTGACGGCTTTGCTTACTGGTCACATATCTCCGGTCGTGAAAAGGTGATTCTTGACGGTGATTTTATACGCCTGAACACCTTTGAGACCGATGCCGAGCGCGAGACAGTAGTGTCGCTTCAGCTTATGGCGGGCGGTCCCGTGACAGTTGCCGACCAGTACAATACAATCGGTGATAATGTCAAGTTCTATACCAATACCGAACTCCTTGAACTCAATAAGGACAGGTTTGTCGGTCGTCCGTTGAGCGACAAGCTTGGCGACAAGAACAATGAGGTATGGTATGGACAGATGTCAAACGGCGATTATGTTGTAGGATTGTTCAACCGCGATGATAGTTCCCGTTCTTACTCGCTCGCGCTCTCCGACCTGGGGATAAGCGGTGAATGGAAAATGCGTGACCTGTGGCGTCATGCCGATGAGGGAAGCGTAACTTCAATATCGGCTACTGTTGCAGCTCATGGATGTAAGATAGTAAGATTGTCTAAATAAAATAAGTATATAAAACGATGGGATATAAGTATTTGTGGGCTGCGGCATTCGCCGTGGCAAGCGCGAGCCTTGTCTCGTTGCAGGCGGAGGGGGCTGAAATCAGCTCTCCATCCGGTGCGGTGACTGTCTCTGCCGATGTGATTGACGGGGTGCCGATGTATAGTGTTGCCTATAAGGGTAAGCCGGTGATAAAGCCTTCGAAGCTTGGATTGCAGCTCGCCGATGGTCCGGATATGACCGACGGTTTTAAACTGGTGTCGGCATCGACATCTTCTTTTGACGAGACCTGGCATCCGGTATGGGGTGAAAACAGCAGCATACGCAATCATTACAATGAGCTGCTTCTTAATCTGGACCAGCCGGAGCATTACCGCAAGATGAACCTGCGTTTCCGCGTCTATGACGATGGAGTAGGATTCCGCTACGAATTTCCGCAGGAGGGAGTGTTGACCTATTTTATAATCAAAGAGGAGAAGACACAGTTTGCGATGGCGGGCGATCATGTGGCATGGTGGATTGCCGGCGACTATGACACTCAGGAATATGACTATACGGAGTGCCGTCTGTCGGAAATCCGCGACAAGATGGCGGGCGCAATCAGCAGCAATGCTTCCCAGACACAGTTTTCACCGACAGGTGTCCAGACATCACTGCAGATGAAGACCGATGACGGACTGTATATCAATATCCATGAGGCGGCACTGGTCGATTACTCATGTATGCACCTTGAACTTGATGACAAGAATCTGGTGTTCACGTCATGGCTCACTCCCGATGCGCAGGGCAACAAAGGTCACCTGCAGTCACCCTGTCATTCGCCTTGGCGCACGGTGATGGTCAGTGACGATGCCCGCGACATGCTTTCGTCAAATCTCATACTGAATCTAAACGACCCGTGTGCTTATGATGACACGTCATGGATTAAGCCGGTGAAGTATGTCGGAGTCTGGTGGGAGATGATAGGCGGTGGAAAGCAATGGTCATATACCTATGATCTTCCCTCTGTCAAGCTGAATCAGCTGGATTACTCCAAGACAAAACCTCACGGACAGCATCCCGCCAACAACGACAATGTGAAGCGATATATAGACTTTGCCGCGCAACATGGTTTTGACCAGGTGCTTGTCGAGGGATGGAATGTCGGCTGGGAGGACTGGTTCGGACACTCTAAGGATTATGTATTTGACTTCGTGACCCCTTATCCCGACTTTGATATAGCGATGCTGAACGAGTATGCCCATTCAAAGGGTGTCAGGCTGATGATGCACCACGAGACCTCCGGTTCGGTAAGAAATTACGAACGTCACATGGACGAGGCTTACAGGTTGATGGACAAGTATGGCTACAATGCCGTGAAGAGCGGTTATGTCGGCAATATGATTCCCCGTGGCGAACATCATTACGGACAGTGGCTCAACAACCATTATCTATATGCCGTGACTGAGGCGGCGAAACATCACATCATGGTCAACGCCCACGAGGCTGTACGCCCGACAGGTCTGTGCCGCACATATCCCAACCTGATTGGTAACGAGAGTGCGAGAGGCACCGAATACGAGTCGTTTGCCGGTAACAAACCCTCTCACACCACTGTGCTGCCGTTTACTCGCCTTCAGGGTGGACCGATGGATTATACCCCCGGTATTTTCGAGATGGATATGAAGAAGGTGAATCCTAACAGCGAGGGGCATGTCAACAGTACTCTTGCCCGCCAGCTCGCCCTTTATGTGACAATGTACAGCCCGCTTCAGATGGCGGCAGACGTGCCGGAGGTGTACGACCGTTTCATGGATGCTTTCCGGTTTATAAAAGATGTGCCCGTAGATTGGGACGAAAGTCGTTATCTCGCGGCTGAGCCGGGGCGCTATATCGTGGCTGCGCGCAAGGAGAAGGGCGGCAATGACTGGTATGTAGGGTGTACCGCCAATGAAGACGGCTATGAGTCGACTCTTGCACTCGACTTCCTCGAACCGGGCAAGAAATATGAGGCAACAATCTATGCCGATGCGGCTGATGCTCATTATTCAACCAATCCCCAGGCTTACACCATCACACAGAAGAAGGTCGATGCCAAGACACGCCTTAAGATGAAGGCTGCTCCCGGAGGAGGTTACGCAATTTCAATCAAACAGTTATAATTCTCATTTTTCATTAAAATCATGCAAAAGTTTAAACAATTCGCAATGTTATGCGCTCTTGCCGCAGTGTGTGGCAACGCCGCTAATGCCGACAGACTATGGCTCATTGGTGAGGCTCTCCCTTATGGTTGGGATACCGACAAGGCTACCGCTTTGTTGTCGCTCCCCGATGACAACACGCTTTTCACCGGTACGGTTTTTCTCAAGGGTGGACAGGATTTCAAGTTTATGACAGTCCCGGAGTGGGGCAACGAGGAATATGGTGCCGCTCCCGATGCCACTTTGAACGATGGCAAAATCACACTTGCAAAAGGTACCGATGACACAGGCTATGGCAAAATCCAGGTAGCGGAAGACGCCAATTATTACATAACCGTCGACACGGAATCTCTCCTCGCCACGATAGAAAAGTCGGCATATCAGGAATCACCTGTGACACTCTGCTCTTTGTTCCTTGTCGGTGACGCTACTCCCGGCGGATGGGACGTGATGAACGGCACTCCTCTTTATCAGGAGAAAGAGAATCCCTGTGTGCTTACAGCATCGGGTATTGACCTGGTGAAGGGCACGTTTAAAATAGCCACTGCTCTCAAAGGAGCCTGCAGCTGGAATCCTGAATACTGGTATTTCCGCGATGCCGACAATAGCGGTAAAATCGCTTTGAATCAAGAAGGTGACCTCCAGTGGGCTATTGAGGAGGCAGGAGCTTACACCGTCACCGTAGATGTAAAAGATAATACGATTTCAATAACAAAGAAAGGCACTGTAGGAATTGAGTCGGTGCTGTCAAATGATGATTGCGAGGCTGAATACTACACGTTGACCGGCGTTAAAGTTGAAAATCCCGCCAACGGCATATTCATCTGTAAGAAAGGTTCAAAAACTGAAAAAGTAATCCTACGCAAATAGTTTCCATAGGTAAAGATAAAAAAGATTGTGCAGGAGGGTGTATCAAAATTCTGATGCACCCTCTTTTCTTATTTTAAAATCTATTACAAATAAGGAGGCACATAATCTTATTTTTCCTGAAGTTTTATCATGTATTGCTTCGGAGGCATCTGCATTTTGCGCTTGAATGTTTCGCGGAAAGTCTTTACATCATGAAATCCACACATTTCAGCGACAGCCTGTACGTTGGTGTTGCCGTCTTTGAAGAGCTGTACCGCCTTGTAGATGCGGTATTCGTTTATAAAATCGATTATAGACATTCCTGTCATGCTCTTTATCTTTTTATAAAGTGCCGAATGGCTCATTGACAGCCGTTGGGCAAGCATCCCGATTCCAAAATCCTCATCGGTCATGCACTCATTGATGATTTTTCGACATTCGAGCAGGAATTTTTGTTCTTCCCTATTATAATTGCCTGCCGGCGAACCGGAAATGGACGATTCGGTATTGTCTTGTTCAAACAGGCGCTCAACCTGCCTTACCAACACCTTGAGAGGAATAGGTTTGGTCATATAGGCATCGGCACCCTCGTCTAATGCCTTGAGCATGTCGCTCTCGGATGTCAATGCCGAGAATATCACGATTTTTATGTCGCGTGTGCGCTTGTCGCCTTTAAGGTCTTTCAGTACCTGATGGCCGTCGTAATCAGGCATCATAAGGTCGGTAATCACGACATCAAACCCTCCTTTACGTGCCAGCTCGACTGCAGCGCGGGCATCGCTCATTTCTGTCACCCTGTATTTGTTTTCAAAAGCTTTTGCCAATACCGACAGTACATCAGGATTGTCATCAATCAGAAGAATGGATCGGGTGGCTGTCGGGTCGGAAATGCGGGCGGACTCCGCCGTTTCCGGATTCTCGTTCTTGAACAGTTCGGTTTTGTGGGCAGATGTTTCCGGTACGACACTTGCGGCACTGACTTCCGGAAGATATTGCCGGTGTTTCGGAAAGCTTACCGTGAAACATGATCCTTCGTTAATCTTGCTGTCGACTGTAATTGTGCCTTGATGCAGCTCTACAAGCTCTTTTACAAACGCAAGCCCTATGCCGTCGCCGCTGCTCACTTTCTGCCCGCGCTCTGTCCGGGTAAACGGTTCAAAAATGGTGGTATGCAGTTTTTCCATGATGCCGATACCGTTGTCGACTACACGTATTTCGACCATTTCATCGGTATCGTTAAGCTCCAGGTTGACATATCCTCCTTTGGGGGTGTATTTATATGCATTGGATATGAGATTGGTTACAATCAGCTCTACCTTGTCGGGGTCCACTTCGGCAATAACGGGCGTTCCCCCCCTATGTATGAAGTTGAATGTCAGTGATTTCTGACGGCATAGTTGCACGTAGTCTTCCGACAGTTCGCCCAGCAATGCTGTCAGGTCGATATGTCGCGCATTGAGGGCGAGATGCCCGGTGTCGGTTTTCCGGAAATCTATGATATGGCTTATCAGTTTATTCAGCTTCGCCGAGTTACGGTAGATTCCACCAAGATTGTTGACAGGGATTGATTGCCGTCCCGAGTCATACATCTCTTCAATCTGTGCCGAGATGAGGAAGCACGGTGTGCGGAGTTCATGGGTTATATTGGCGTAAAAATCGAGTTTTGCCTCATTCAGCCTGTTTGCCGAGTCTCTTTCAAGTTCGGCAAGTGCGGTTTTTTCGCGGTTTTTGTCATATTTACGCCAGAAGAGCCATATCAGCGCGACAATGACAATGCTAAGCAATATCCATATAAATATGAATATGGTTGAGGCATACCACGGGGGAGATACCTTTATGTCCAGGGTGCATATTTCACTCCAGCTGCCGTCGGGCATCGTATGACGTATCTGGAGGTGATAGGTTCCGGTAGGTACATAGGTGTAGGTGGCGGAGCGCGTTTCCGTCACATCGCGCCATCCGTCGTCAAATCCTTCAAGCTTACACTCAAACTTCATCTGTTCGGGGTTTGACATTTCCGGCACGGTAAAGTTGACTTTGAAGTAGTTTTGGGAATTGTCAAGTTCGATAATGCTGTCCCCCTTACTGAATAGAGGAATTGAGGTCCCGCCGTTGCTGAATACTTCAAGTCCGGTAAAAATGGGGGAGTATATTTTCTTATTTCCCCGGTGTTGCTCGAAGGGGTAGCACAGAAGTCCCGACGTTGTACCGAAATAGGCTGTCGTGGCATCTTTCGCTGAGGCATTGAACGTGAACATCCGGGGCATGCGTTCATCATTCAGCGGCATAATCACATCTTTTTCCCTGACATACCGGAGGAGTCCCCGGTTGGTGCCTATGAGCAGATTGCCATTGGGGTCTTCTGCCATTGACAAAACTTGCACACCGGTTTCTCCCGAACGGTGACGGTAAGTCTTGATAACGGCTTTTTTCTCAAGGTCAATTTTACATAGCATGGTGTTGTCTATGTCGGCCCATAAATTATGACGGGAATCCACGAATACAAACGGTATGCGCCTGCCGGGAAGACGGATGCCCCCCTTTGTCGGACTGTTGCCGTGACGTTCCGCCAAGGCAAGGTTACGGCGGTCAACCTGCAATATGCCGCTCCAGCGGGTCGATACGATGACATTGTTGTCATCGATAGCCATGGATAGAACATCGGATTTTTCAGTGCCCTCGATGACCGTGAATTCATGGGTGTGTTTGTTGAATACGCTCAGGGAGTTGCCTCCGACCCACAGATTGTTGTCGCCTCCGTCGGCAATCACCCATAGTTTGTTGCCCGGCTCAAATTGTTTGTCTGCCTTGTAAGTCTGGAATCTGCCGGTAGATGGGTAACATTCCACCAATCCTGTGCCGTACACAGCCGCCCATAGTGTATTATTGCTATCTTTTACAATCGAAACCACGTTGTCGGCGGGAAGCTGAGAGTTTTTCTTGTTGAATTGCCGGTATTTTCCTGTCTTGGTATCCAATATTTCCAGTCCGCCCCCGTCAAGTCCGAGATACATTGTGTCGCCGTCGGGAATCACCGCAGTCACGATGTCGTAGCAAAGCATCCCGGAATGTTTATCCATGATGCTGTAAGAGTTGAGGTTATGTGACAGCATGAAGACTCCGTGCCGGTAGCTGCCTATCCATACGTTATGATTGCTGTCGGTGAACACCTTGTATATGGCGTCACACGGGAGCGATGAGTTATCGGGTAAGAACTGAATTATTTTCTCACCGTCGTTTATAAACAAGCCGTTGCCATCGGTGCCATAATAAATATTGTTGCCGTCTTGTGTCATGCTCATGAGGTTGGAGTATGGCTCCGAATGTTGGCTGACTGACATTTTGCCGTTTCTGTCGATAAAAAATTCCTGTGTCTCGGAGCCGATGCCTCCGCCTATTGTAACTGTCATCTGCCTGCTGTCAAAAAACAGGTTCAGGTTGGGGTCATAATTATATGTCAAGGCGTTGTGATACAACTCTTGTTCGCCGTTGCCCGAAAGAATGATGATTCCGTCGTTGGAGAGTACGAGAAGCCGGTCGTCACAGAAACCTGACACATCGGCATAATTGCGGTTTGCAGGTTTCGGCAATGTCCGGAATACCGGTCGGAAATCGCCGTTTTCGGAATCCGTATAGTCAAGTCGCAGCAACTCCCCGTTGCCGTTTATCACAAAAATATCTTTTCCGTGCTTTAATATGCGGCTTACGCGTTTGTTAAGCAGATTTTCTGAATCATCTCCATCGGTGACATAATATGCCGGATGAAAAAGAGCAGTCAAGATAACGGAAGAAATCCAGTCCGGCGTCGCTACCTACCCAGAGTCCGTTGTCGTCCGGTTTTATGCTCCTCACCATATTATTGGAAAGGCTCCCTTCCATATTTTCATGATGACGGTAGGTGGTCACATATTTGCCGTCGTAACGCGCCAGTCCGTTCCATGTCGCAATCCAGATGAATCCGTATTTATCTTCAGCAAGGTCATTCACGGAATTGTCGGGTAGTCCCTCATTCATGGTCAGTACCTTGATGTGGGCTGTGCTTGGCTGCGGAATCGCCGAAGCTCCTCCCGTCAATAGGAATACGAATATTAAAATGGAAAGAATTCGTTTCTGTGTCATCCGGTATGGCATATTATTCGATTTGGTTGAGTTTGATGACATTCTGAAAAATGAGTGTCATTTCTATTAATGAAGGCAAAATTAGTAAATACTTATAGAAACGGGGCGTTTTTCGCTATTTTCGATGACCGTATTTTCGTATATAAGAGGGGCGTTTTTCGTATTTGCGAAATTTTGACGGTACATGCGACAGAATTATTCGATAAATACGATTTATCCCTCCTTTTTTGACTGAAAAATTACTCTTGTATACAGTGGCAACAATCTATTTTTGCATCGTGTAGTTAAGGACACAACCGGCGATGTTGATTACCGTCGCAAAAGAATGCCATTGACACATTAATAAACCAAAAACAAATAAATCACACAATGAACCCTAAACAATCGTGGAAAATACGTTGGGCGGCAAGGCTGCTACTCGTACTCGGGGGATTGACCATGACAGGTACGGCGTTTGCAGAGCCGGCAGGGGCGGTTGCCCCGGCGCCTGTCCAGGCTAATACCATCACCGCCACAGGAGAAGTGATCGGATCAGACGGAGAGCCTGTGATCGGAGCCACAATTCTTGTAAAAGGAACCAGTACCGGCACATCTACCGATATTGACGGAAGATTTTCATTTACCGTGCCTGCAGGATCGACCCTGGTAATCTCTTATGTAGGATGTACCACGCAGGAGGTAAAAGCTACATCCACGCCGATGGATATCAGGCTTGAAGACAGTAATATCAGTCTTGACGAAGTGGTTGTGGTAGGTTTCGCTACACAGAAGAAGGTTAATCTTACCGGTGCAGTGGGTACTGCCTCGGGCAAGGATATCGCCGAACGCCCGGTGTCTGATGCCGTTACGGCACTCCAGGGTATAATCCCCGGTCTTAATATTTCCAACTCAAGTTCAGGCGGTGAGCTTAACGCCAGCAAGGGTATTAATATACGTGGTACAGCCACTATCGGCGAAGGTTCAAGCGGAAGCCCGCTTATCCTTATCGACGGTATGGAGGGCGACCTTAATTCCCTTAATCCTCAGGATATCGAAAATATATCGGTGCTGAAGGATGCCGCCTCATCTTCAATTTACGGTTCACGCGCGCCTTTCGGTGTGATTCTCGTTACCACAAAGTCAGGCTCCAAGGGAAAGACCCAGATACGTTACGACAACAGTTTCCGTTTCAGCCAGCCTTTGAAAATCGCCAATCAGATGGATTCCTGGCACCTTGTTAATTACCTTAACGATGTGCAGCGTTACACTTCTCCCGGCTCTTTCACTTTCGACGACGAGTATGTAGAGAAAGTGCGTCAGTACTATACCGGCGAAAGCGATGTCGTTGCCGACGGTTATCACTGGGAAGACGGTCATTCTATCTGGGGCGACAGCGAGCTTATGGGCGTTTATGCCAATACCGACTGGATGGATGAATACTACCGTAAGACAGCATTTTCCCAGGAACATAACCTTACCATGAACGGAGGAAATGAAAAGATTGACTATTACATCTCCGGTAACTGGATGGATATGGGCGGTTTCATGCGCTACGGTGAAGATGATTTCCAGAGATTCTCTTTGATGGGAAAAATAAATGCACAGCCCTACAAATGGTTGAAAATCGGTTTTACAAGCCGCTGGAACCGTACCGATTATGACCGCGCCACTACCATGAGCGGCGGATTTTATGACAACCTCATGCGCCGTGCCATCTCGATTGCGCCGAAATATGACCCCAACGGTTATCTCGCTTCCGACTTCAACTATATAGAAGCTCTTGAAAACGGAGGTCGTCACAAGGAGCAGAACGATGTGTTCACCAATCAGTTCCAAGTGACAATCACCCCGATAACCAACTGGAACATAGTGGGAGAGTTCAATTCACGTATAAACAGCAACTGGACTCATGAAGACGGCTTCCCCGTGTATGCCCACGATGCGGTAGACCCCGACAAGGTGCATGTCCCCACCTACTATTCACGTACCACATCATACGTGAGCGAGTATGCCTACAGGTCTACATATCTTAATGCAAATATTTTCACCAACTACTTCCTGTCGTTGAACGAGAAGCACAATTTCACGTTCCTCCTCGGTACACAGATTGAAAATTTCAAGGACCGTTTTGTCAACGGCAGCCGTAACGATGTCACCACATCGCTGTTGCCGGTGCTTGACCTTACCAACAGCAAGACCGATTATTCTCTCGGCGGTCAATATCAGACCTGGCGTACAGTCGGCTTTTTCGGTCGTATAAATTACGATTACATGAACCGTTATCTACTTGAGGTCAATCTCCGTTACGACGGCACATCGCGTTTCCGTCGCGGAAGCCGCTGGGTGTGGTCGCCCTCGGTATCAGCCGGATGGAATATCGCCCAGGAAAGTTTCTTCGAGCCTGCAAGAGAATATGTCGACATGCTTAAGATTCGCGGCTCCTACGGTCAGCTCGCCAATCAGAACACTAACAACTGGTATCCGACTTACCGTGTGATGGGACTTAAGTCCTCAGGAAGCCCGTGGCTTGTGGATGGCGAACAGTCCAATATCGCCTGGTTCCCCGGACTTATCTCTACATCGCTTACATGGGAGAAAATCCGCAATACCAACCTCGGTATCGACGTGGCTGCGCTCAACAACCGCCTGACGGCATCGTTTGACTATTTCTGGCGCGACAATAAAGACATGGTAGGCCCGGGCGTGTCACTCCCCGCCACACTCGGTACTACTCCCCCTGCCCAGAATCTGTTGTCGATGCGTACATCGGGATGGGAGCTTACCCTGGGATGGCGTCAGGTGATAGGCGACTTCAACTACGACGTGCGTTTCAACCTTTCCGACGACCGTACGAAAATCACCGATTATCCTAACCGCGAAGGTAACCTGAACAAATATATCGCAGGCAGGTACACCGGTGAGATATGGGGTCTGGAGACAAAGGGCATCGCCCGCACCCAGGAAGAGATGGATGCCCATCTTGCCAATGTCGACCAAAGCGAGCTTAGCGGCGGTCTGTGGCAGGCAGGCGACATCATGTATGTCGACAGTGACGGTGACGGCAAGATTCACAAGCAGAGCACCGTTTACGAGCAGGGCGACCTGAAGGTCATCGGTAATTCATCGCCCCGCTACAGGATAGGATTCAATCTTTATGCCCAGTGGAAAGGTATAGATGTATCGGCATTCTTCCAGGGCGTCGGCAAGCGCGACTACTATTTCAACGCTTACGGAGGTCAGGGTGCCGGAGAGAAAGGCGCCGCTTTCTGGGGTGCTACCGTAGGCGGCCGTTGGGAATCACTGTTCTTTGACGAGCATCTCGATTACTGGCGTGACGACACAAGCCTTCTTGGTGAAAATTACGACGCATATTATGCCCGTCCGCTCTATTTCACCAACAAAAACCGCGAGACACAGACCCGTTATCTTCAGGACGGCTCATATCTGCGACTGAAGAACCTTCAGATCGGCTATACCTTCCCCGCAGGTCTCATGAAAAAGATTTATATCCAGAATCTCAGGATATTCTTCACCGCTGAAAACCTCCACACCTGGACCAAGATGACCAAGGTAATCGACCCCGAGAGCCTTGAGGTGTCAAAAATGAAAGCGGGCGGTTCATATCCTCTGTCACGTACATTCGCCTTCGGACTTTCAGTCACATTATAATCTTATAAACATCAAGCAATGAAATTTTTCAAACATATATTATTGACGGTCGCCACCGCGATGACATTCACTTCCTGTGATGACTATCTTGATGTAACGCCGCCGTCAAGCGTATCGCCCGAGATGTATTTCACCACTGCCGAACAGCTCGGATATTATACCCTCAACTATTACTGCAACTACTCGGCATGGGATGCCAACGGTGTAGGCGGTCAGTTTCCCTCTCACTCCGACTATACTTCGTTTATCCATGATGACGGGGCTACCGACAACGAGGGCGCGATAAGCAGCATCTATTACGAGGGGCAGGATTACAAGGTAGGTCAGAGCGGCGGTCTATGGAATTTTGACCGTATCAACGACCTCAACTGGTTTATCCGTACCGTGCGCCCGAAAATAGAGGCTGAGGAAATCGGTGGAAGTGATGTCGCCGCAAAGCATTATTTCGGCGAGGGTTATTTCCTCCGCGCACAGGAATATTTCTTCCGCCTGCGTAAGCTCGGTGACTTCCCTATCATCACCGAGAGCCTTTCCGACGACAGGGAGACACTCATTGCCGCGTCGAAGCGCAGCCCGCGTAATATTGTTGCGCGTTTTATCATCGAGGACCTTGACTCTGCCGCCCGTCTGCTCAGCAACGGTGACGGTATAGGCGGAAGAGCGCGTATCACCCGTGATGCCGCACTCCTCCTGAAAGCGAGAGTGGCTCTCTATGAGGCTACCTGGGAAAAATATTTCGCCGGCACTCCCTTTGTCCCCGATGCCGCATCGGGGTGGGCAGGTGCGAAAAAAGATTATAACTCCGATTTCAGCTATGACAATGCTACCGAGGTGACATATTTCCTTGACCAGGCGCTTGCAGCCGCCAAGGAAGTCGCTGACAACCATCCTGTCTTGACTGCCAATAACAAGCAGGAGATAGGTATCACCACCGCTGTAGGTGCCAATCCGTATTACGACATGTTTGCTTCGGTCGATGTGTCTGGCTACGACGAGGTGCTGATGTACCGTGCCGCCGACAGGGAGAAAGCAGGTGCACATTCGCTTAACCAGTATATGCGCGCCGGTCAGCCGCGAGGCTACACCCAGGAGTTTGCCAACGCCTTCCTTATGGATAACGGACTGCCGATCTATGACCCCAATTCGGGCTATGCAGGCGATGATTTCGTGACCGATACAAAGAAAAACAGAGACTGGAGATGGCGGTTGTTCATGAAGGCACCCGGGGAATATCCTTACTCCGATGCGACCGACCGCATGGGTCTCGGCTCAAAATTTGATGTGCCTGATGTCAGGGGCGGTTCATTCAAGTATGCCACCACTACCGGATACAAGAAAGGCAAGTGCATGACCAAGGAGACCAAGTACACCTCTACAAGCACCGATGAGACTGCGTCGGTAGTGTTCCGTGCCGCCGAGGCATACCTTATCTACATGGAAGCCGCGTGGGAGCGTTACGGTGACCGTCTTGACGCTGATGCCTGGAAATACTGGGAAGCCATCAGGACAAGAGCCGGTGTCGACACTGACATCCAGAAGACGATAGCTGCCACCGACCTTGACAAGGAGGAGTATTACACCCATGACCTTGCCCTCTATTCGGGAGGAAAGCGCATCACTTCGAAGGTGCTGTACAATATCCGCCGTGAGCGCCGCTGTGAATTGATGAGTGAGGGTTTCCGTCTTGACGACCTCTACCGCTGGCGCGCACTTGACCAGTTGAAGGGTGGCAAATACTTCCTTCACGGAGCCAAGATATTTGGTCCGATGCTCTCCTCTTATCCTAAGAACAGGTTGAAATACGACCAGCCGAAGCAATCTGACAATAACGTGTCGTCGCCTTCCGACATTGAAGGCGGTCTTAACGGAAATGCCGAATATCTGTCGCTCTGGCGCATCACCAGCGAGAACCAGTATTACAATTCCGGCATGACCTGGCACATGGCTCATTATCTTTCGCCTATCGCCGTGGATCACTTCCTGATTTCATCTGCCGACGGTGTAAGCGTGGAGACATCTCCCATCTATCAGAATCCCTATTGGGAAATCATGAACGGCACTGCCGCACAAGAGTAAACAAATTCCGGCGGCACACCTTCGTGCCGCCGGGCAAAAATAACTAACCATAATCACAAATTCTTTTTTTATCATGAAAAGATTTTTACTAACCGCAGCAGTTGCTGCAAGCGCAATTTCAATGTGCGCACAGACTAATTTCGTAGCTAACGGCGATTTCGAGAAAACCGAAGGAGTAGAGCAGAACACACCATGGGACTGGGACGATACAAAACACAATCTCAAGGCACTTCCCGACTGGACTATCAACGGCCTTGACGACTGGTGTGTACTCGCAATGCTTGTGGAGCCGGAAGTCGATGATGAATATGTATTTGAAGGTGGCAACAACAAGCAGTGTCTTCACCTTTACCGTTTCGACGATAACGGATGGCAGGCAGGCGGCATCGAGCAGATTGTATCAGGTCTTACTCCCGGCGAAACTTACACTCTCGGTGCAATCATAGCCCTCTCAAAGGGTACGACCGTTGACTGGGACGACCCCTATTTCCGTATCGAGCTTATGCCGTTGGATGCTAACAAGGAAGAGTTTGGCGCCTCCAATATTATTGATGACAAGGACGATGCCCTTGCCGAGGCCGACTACTGGTGTCCTTACGAGAAAGAGTTCAAGGCTCCCGAGTCAGGTAACGTGCGTCTGCGCATCACTCACAATAATACAAAGTGGGATGGCAATCATTCCGAGGGCTTCTGGATGGATATCGACGATATCGCCATCATGACTCCCGCCGACTACGCCGAATATGTAGCTAACAAGTCAGCTTCCATATCATCAATCGCTGTTGATGCCGAAGCAAAGACTCTCGGCGTGTATGACCTCAGAGGTGTCCGCGTGGCTGACTCGGTGGAGAATCTCGGCGACAGCAAGGGCTTCTTCATTGTCCGCACTACTAACGGTTCACAGAAAGTAATCCGCTGATAATATTTACCCCGGGGACCGCAACATTAATTTCCGGTTACGGTCCCGGGGTGCATAACTCGATCATAATCATGAAACATATAGTAACTGTCCTTATCTTTGCCGGCATGTCGGCTGCATTGTCAGCACAGGAAAATGTGGCTGACAAATATCCCGGCTACAGGTTGGAGTTTGCCGATGAATTTGACACAGGTGTCACTCCCGACCCCGATAAATGGGAATTTGAGACCGGTATGCGCCGTAATCATGAAGACCAGGTCTATACGACCGACAATGCGACAATCTCCGACGGGATGCTCGTAATAGAGGCGCGTAAAGAAAAAGTGAAAAATCCGGATTATAAGCGCTATTCAAGCGACTGGAACAAGAAAAACCAGTATGGCGAATATTCCTCGTCGTCAATAATCCTGAAAAATCCTTATCGCTACCATTACGGTGTCTATGAGGTACGCGCCAAGATTCCTGTCGGCACCGGTTATTGGCCTGCAATCTGGGGATGTGGCGACAAATATGAGTGGCCTTACAATGGCGAGCTTGACATCATGGAGTATTACGGCAATGCCATCCATGCCAACCTCGCATGGGGTTCCAACAACCGCTGGCAGGCAAAATGGTCGAGTAAAGCACCTAAAATGAATGAATTCGAGGGCGATTTCGCCGATAATTTCCATATCTGGCGCACAGAGTGGGACCACAACAGTCTGCGTATCTATCTTGACGACCGCCTGATTAACGAGACCGACCTCGACCTCACTGTAAATCCCAATCCCGGCCAGTCATGGTATAATGTCGACGGATATAATCCTTACCGTGACCCCGATAATAAATTTGGCGTATGGCTTAATCTCGCTCTTGGCGGCGACAACGGAGGCTCGCTTGACAAGACGGAATTCCCCGCTCAATATCTTGTTGATTATGTGAGGGTGTATGTCCCCGAAAGCGATGATGCGGCGTTGCGCTACCGTATATCCAAGGCGCGCAAGATGCTTGATGAAAATCGTGACAACGGCAGTTATACGGCAGAGGCGGTAGCCGCTTTGTCGGAGGCTGTTTCCGATGCTGAGACACATCTCGGCTCTTCTGACGATGATGTCATTGACTCTGCTCTTGACGCTTTGCAGAAATCAATGGACGACTTTTATAAGTCGATGATCAATCCGTGTGCCGATGGCGGCACTTTCCGCTTCCGTCATCTTCTCTCAGGCTGTACGCTTTCATCGGGATGGTTTGAAGAGAAGGAATGTGTGATAATCACAGATGACGATGCGGCGGGTTATAACCAGCTCTTCACGTTTGCGGAAGCACCGGGTGTGGCTAAGACAAAAGGCATGAATATACTTACGGCAGACGGAAAATACCTCTACCGTGACAGCTGGAATCTTTATGTGACCGACAAGACCGACCGTCTTGCCGACAATAATTTTCTGTTTAAGGTTGAGTCGGCAGAGGGTTATCTGATAATAAAGAATCTTGGCTCAGGCAAATATTTCGGCACTGACAATAATGTGGCATGGAGCCATGTCTACTCCGACAAGCCCGGTTTCGGTGCCAGGAGCAATTATTTTGAGATTGCCGGCACATCTGCGGGCATAACCGATGTGACTTATTCAGGCGATGTTGCCGTGTCAGGCATCTATAATCTGCAGGGGGTGCGTGTCGCCGACACATTGGACAGTGTGCCTGCTACGGGCAATCTTTACATTGTAGTGAGCGGTAATCGTGCGCAGAAAATAATTAAATGATCATGAACGGTAAAATTATCACTTCTATCATCTGTGTGGCGACAGTGCTGTTATCCTATGCACGTGGCAATCAAGCTGAAAATGATTATCAACCACTGGTACAAGGTGAGAAATGGCTTGACATTGCGGGCGAACCGATAAACGCTCATGGCGCCGGAATGCTTTTCCATGACGGAAAATATTATCTTTATGGCGAATATAAGGTAGGAGAGACCGTATTGCCGGAGTGGGCTACCTGGGAGTGTTACCGTACCGACGTGACCGGAGTTAGCTGCTATTCATCTGACGATTTACGCAACTGGAAGTTTGAAGGTTTGGTGCTTAAGGCTCACGATGATCCTTCCCACGACCTGCATGCCTCCAAGGTGCTTGAGCGCCCGAAGGTTGTGTACAATGCGTCTACCGGAAAATTCGTGATGTGGGCACATGTTGAAAGTGCCGATTATTCCAAGGCGGCTGCCGGGGTTGCTGTGGCTGATTCCCCCACCGGACCGTTCACCTATCTGGGAAGTTTTCGTCCTAACGATGCCATGAGCCGTGACCAGACAGTATTTGTCGACGATGACGGCAAGGCTTATCAGTTTGCTTCCTCGGAAAACAATGCCACTATGTATATCAACGAGCTTTCCGATGACTATCTTCGTCCTACCGGAAAGTTTACAAGAAATTTTATCGGCGAAAGCCGTGAGGCTCCCGCAGTGTTCAAGCGCGACGGCAAATATTATGTGTTGACCTCGGGCTGCTCGGGTTGGGACCCGAATTCCGCGCAGATAGCCGTTGCCGACAGTATCATGGGCGAATGGAAGGTAATCGGCGACCCGTGTCGGGGAAATGATGCCGATAAGACATTCTATGCACAAAGCACCTACGTGCAGAAAGTACAGGGAAAGAGTGATTGTTATCTCGCTCTTTTCGACCGCTGGAAGAAAACTGATTTACAGGATTCAAGATATGTATGGCTGCCGATAGAATGGGATGACCGTGGCGTGCCTACTATCCCCTGGAAGGACACTGTTGCTATTCCGTAATAATAAATAGAATAAATAGTTCGGATTTTTAGAGATTGTTTGAGACAATCTCTTATATTGACCAAGTCAGGTATTTTATCAAGGTAAAAAAGATTATTAAAGGTTTTGCCGCTGCCCGGGCTTCCATTGGAGGAAGCCCGGTTAAGCAGGGTCAGGTAGATTAAGGTTAATTAGCATGAAGAATACGTTTTATAATCGCGTTTCCGGGGGTATCCACCGCCGGATGATGTCGCTCGTCATTATATATTTGATATTGTTGCCTTTCGGCGTGTTGGCAGATGAGGTACCGCCGGTGATAATGGGAGAACTGTTGCCTGATACCGACGGCAACCATATCAACGCTCACGGAGGGAATATACTTGTGACCGATTCGTTATATTATTGGTATGGCGAGTTTCGCGGCGACGGCACTCCGGGATCTTTCCAGCAGGGTGTTGCTTGTTATTCATCGGCAAATCTACGTGATTGGAAATATCGGGGAATAGTGCTGAAAGTGACTGATGATGATAGTTCCCCGGTTCAGAAAGGATGTATCATCGAGCGTCCGAAGGTAGTGTATTGTCCCGCTACTGGGCGGTATGTGCTCTGGTTTCACAATGAGCTGAAAGGGCGCGGTTACGGGGCGGCTTACGCGGGGGTTGCGACTTCGGCATCGCCTCTTGGTCCGTTTGAACTGAAATATTCCGGCAGGGTAAATGCCGGAATTGCCCCGTTGAACATGTCGGCTGATGACCTCGCGGCGACATATCCGGAGAATCTCGAGTGGTGGACACCTGAATGGTATGATGCCGTAAGGCGCGGAATGTTTGTAAAGCGCGATATCGCAGGCGGTCAGATGTCAAGGGACATGACTGTCTACATTGACCCCGAGAGCGGAAAGGGGTATCACATATATTCTTCTGAAGACAATCTTACACTGCATATAGCCGAGCTTGACAGTACCTATGAAAGACACAACGGAAGGTATATCAGAATATTCCCGGGAGGACACAATGAGGCTCCCGCAATATTCAGGCATGGAGGTAAGTACTGGATGATAACATCGGGATGTACAGGCTGGCAGCCTAATGAGGCAAGGCTGATGAGCGCCGATTCGATAATGGGGGAATGGAAGCAGTACCCTTCTCCTTGCCGCGGCGACGGCGCGGAAACTACATTTGGCGGACAGGGCACATTTGTATTGCAGCTGAATGACGGCTGCATATTTATGGCTGATATCTGGAATCCTGATAATCTCGCCGATTCACGCCATATATGGTTGCCTATATCGTTTGATGAAAATGATGAGCCTTATATTGAAAGTTATAAAAAATAGCAGTAACTTTAGAGAGTCATATATACAAAACCGACATGAACAAGACACTTCTGACTTTGCTCTGCAGCACTCTTCTATGCTGCAACACCATGAATTGCTATGCCGCGGGGACGACAAGCGATGACGCCGGACGTTTTGAAGCCGGAAACAAGTCATTTATGCTGAATGGCGAGCCCTATGTGGTGAAAGCGGCTGAACTTCATTATCCGCGCATACCGCGTCCTTATTGGGATAACCGTATAAAGTTGTGCAAGGCGCTTGGCATGAACACTATTTGCCTCTATGTATTCTGGAACGCACATGAACCTAAACCTGATGAGTTTGATTTCACGGGGCAGAATGATCTGCGTGAGTTTGTAAAATTATGTCAGTCCAATGGCATGAACGTCATTCTTCGTCCCGGACCCTATGTCTGTGCCGAGTGGGAAATGGGTGGGCTGCCTTGGTGGCTGCTAAAGAAAAAGGATATAAGTCTGCGGGAAAACGACCCGTATTTCCTTGAGCGGGTCGACAGGTTTCAGAAAGCTGTCGCCGGAGAGGTAGGTGACCTGACTGTCGCCGACGGCGGTCCGATAATCATGGTGCAGGTAGAAAATGAATATGGCTCCTATGGCATCGATAAGAAATATATCGCCAATATACGTGACATGCTGCGCCGTAATTTCGGCGATAAAGTCACCCTGTTTCAGTGTGACTGGTCATCCAATTTCCTTAACAATGGTCTCGATGATCTTATCTGGACTGTGAATTTCGGTACGGGGGCAAATATCGACCAGCAGTTTGAACGGTTGCGCGAGGTGCGCCCCGATGCTCCGCTGATGTGCTCGGAATTCTGGAGCGGATGGTTTGACAAGTGGGGTGCCAATCATGAGACCCGCCCTGCTGCCGATATGGTCGCGGGGATTGACGAGATGTTATCTAAAGGAATTTCATTCAGCCTCTATATGACTCACGGAGGTACCAACTGGGGGCACTGGGCAGGTGCAAATTCACCCGGTTTCGCTCCCGATGTCACCTCTTACGATTACGATGCCCCTATCAGCGAGTCGGGGCAGACGACTCCTAAATATTGGGAATTGCGCAAGACCCTGGCAAAATATATGTACGGTGAGAAACAGGCGCGCGTACCCGCTACGATAAAGTCAATGACAGTTCCTGAATTTACATTGACAGAATATGCCCCTCTGTTCGGAAATCTGCCGGAAGGTAAGACCGACCGTGATATCCGCACGATGGAAGAGTATGACCAGGGATTCGGCTCGATACTGTACCGCACCGAATTGCCTGAACTTAAGACCGAGACTATGCTCACGGTCAGCGATCCGCATGATTTTGCCCAGATTTTTGTCGACGGCAGGTATATCGGTACACTCGACCGGCGAAACGGCGATAAGGAGTTGATGCTTCCTCCCTGTAAAAAAGGTGCTGTACTCGATATACTTGTGGAGGCGATGGGGCGTATAAATTTCGGACGCGCCATAAAGGATTTCAAAGGCATAACCGATAAGGTTACCATTACCGAGACCCGTGACGGGCGTGAGTTTGTATGCAATCTGAAGGACTGGACCGTATTTAATATTGAGGATACTCCCGAATATTACGCCTCGGTTGATTTCCTTCCGGTGTCGGAGGCGGTCGCCGATGAGTCGGGTCGACTTCCGCGCGGCGTGTATCGCGGCACATTCAATGTCAAGAATACACATGACACGTTTCTCGATTTCTCGTCATGGGGAAAGGGACTGGTATATGTCAACGGTCATCCCCTCGGACGCATCTGGGAGATAGGTCCGCAACAGACATTGTATATGCCCGGTTGCTGGCTTAACAAGGGAGAGAATGAGATTGTAGTCTTTGATATCTTAGGACCGCGTGAGGCTAAATCTAAAGGGCTAAAAGAGCCGCAGCTTGACAAGCTGTTGCATCAGAAAAGACTCGTACACCGTAACGAGGGTGAGACACTTGATCTTGCAGGCGAGTCGCCGGTATTGACCGGGAAGTTTAATCCGGGCAACGGTTGGCAGGAGCTTAAACTTGAAACTCCGCGCACGGGCAGATACGTCTGCATAGAGGCTCTTGATGCTATCGATGGCGGCGACATCGCCTCGATTGCCGAGTTTTATCTGATTGACAACAATGGCGAGAGGCTTTCGCGCGAACCTTGGACGGTTGACTATGCCGACAGCGAGGAGACCGGTAACGGCAACCATTCAGCCGACAAGATTTTCGACCTTCAGGAATCGACTTACTGGAGCAGCGTCTTCGGTGTGGAATTTCCTCATTCGCTTGTAATCGACCTTGGGGGAACACGCACCGTCTCGGCGATACAGTATCTTCCGAGAATGGAGTCGGAAGCCCCCGGAAGTATCGGCAATTTCCGGCTCTATGTTAAGAATACCCCTTTTAATTTAAATAGTCAAAACAATTAAACTATAATTTATGATACCGATGATTAGACATATATTTGCTATTGTTGCAGCGGTGAGCTGTATTATACCCGCAGTAGCGGCTACAAAAGAGTCGCAGGCTGTGCGCGGCATGATTGAAAAGGTCAACAACCGTTGGCAGTCGACCCACTCCCCCGAGACATGGGCTTTTTGGGATGAAGCGGCATATCACACCGGAAATATGGAGGCTTATTTCCTTACCGGCAATGATTCATGGCGCGATTATTCAGAGAAATGGGCTGAACATAACGAGTGGAAGGGTGCCAAGGGCACTGACCGTGACAAATGGAAATATACTTACGGCGAGACCGATGACCATGTATTGTTTGGCGACTGGCAGATATGTTTCCAGACTTACGCCGACCTCTACCGCATCTTGCCCGATGACCGCCGCATAAAGAGGGCGCGTGAGGTGATGGAATATGAGATGTCGACTCCGCGCAATGATTATTGGTGGTGGGCCGACGGGCTTTATATGGTGATGCCTGTGATGACAAAGCTATATACGCTTACAGCCAATCCCGCCTATCTTGACAAACTGTATGAATATATTCAGAAGAGTGACAGCATAATGTATGACACGGAGACAGGGCTGTATTTCCGTGACGGCAAATATGTGTATCCCGCGCATAAGAGTGCCAACGGGAAAAAAGATTTCTGGGCGCGTGGCGACGGTTGGGTGCTTGCAGGGCTTGCAAAGGTTCTTAAGGATTTGCCTGCCGATTACAAGCATCGAGGCTTTTTTGAAGACAAATACAGGCGTCTCGCTGATGCTGTGGTAGCCTGTCAGCAGCCTGAGGGCTACTGGTCAAGGTCGATGCTTGATGAGGCGCATGCTCCCGGATATGAGACAAGCGGCACCGCGTTTTTCACCTACGGACTGCTCTGGGGTATAAACAACGGCTATCTTAATGACAGCAAATATCGTGATGCTGCCATGAAGGGATGGGATTATCTTTCGAAAATTGCCTTGCAGAAAGACGGGTCGATAGGATATGTGCAACCCATCGGTGAAAAAGCTATTCCGGGACAGGTGGTCGACCGCAATTCGACCTCCAATTTCGGTACCGGGGCGTTTCTGCTTGCGGCATGTGAATATGTGCGCTATCTTGAGAAAGATGCTAACAACGACAGGGCGTATTGGGTCGGTCTGGCTTACAATATGGCTGAGCCGGTATTGAAAAATATGGCGCAGGGCAATCTTAAGAAAAACATGCAGGTTGAGGTCAGCCCCAACTGGGACGGCAGGGACAAGGGTGTTACATATATGGAGACATTTGGCAGGCTGATGGCGGGTATCGCCCCATGGCTTTCGCTCCCTGATGACGATACCGATGAGGGCATGAAGCGCAAGCAGTTGCGCGAATGGGCCTTAAGCAGCTACGCCAATGCCGTTGACCCCGAGTCTCCCGATTATCTTTTATGGCGCGGTCACGGACAGGCATTGGTCGATGCCGCCTATGTCGCCGAGTCGTTTCTTCGCGCCTATGATGCGCTGTGGCTTCCTCTTGACGAGGTGACCAAACGCCGTTATGTGGAAGAGTTTTCACAACTGCGCAGGGTTGATCCTCCTTATACCAACTGGCTCCTGTTTTCATCGGTGATTGAAAGTTTCCTCGCAAAAGCCGGGGCTGAGTGCGACGAGTATCGCGTCAATTCCGCAATCCGCAAGGTGGAGGAATGGTATGCGGGCGACGGCTGGTATGCCGACGGACCGTTCTTTACGTTTGACTATTACAGCAGCTACGTGTTTCACCCGATGTATCTTGAGACTCTTCAGTCAATGAAAGATTCCGGTCGATATACACGTATACATTACGGTCAATATTACGACAGGGCGCTCCGCCGTGCCAAGAAGTTCAGTATCGTGTTGGAGCGCATGATTTCTCCCGAGGGGACATTCCCGGTTTTCGGCAGGTCGATACCTTACCGCATGGCGACCATGCAGCCCCTTGCATTGATGGCATGGTACGGGAATTTGCCCGAAGGGCTTACCAACGGGCAGGTGCGTAACGCGTTGACTACGGTGATGCACCGCATGTTTGACAATCGCGAGAATTTTAATGAGGGAGGCTTCCTGACTATCGGCTTTGTAGGCAGGCAGCCTAATGTTGCCGACTGGTACACCAACAACGGCTCGCTTTACATGACCTCGCTGGCATTTCTGCCGTTGGGGCTTCCGGCAGCTCATCCTTTCTGGACCGATGCTCCTGCGGAATTGACCTCGCAGAAGGCGTGGAATTCAAAACCGTTCCCGAAAGATCATTTATGGAAAGATGAGATACAGACCAAGGATTTATTCTAAGCTGATGCGTTTATTCCGCCCGCTTATCCTCATTTCCGTCATCGGACTGCCCGGAGTCGTGCTTCATGCCTCCACGGTCACTGATGCGGTAGCATTCATTGATATATTCAATGACAGTGACCTTGACCGGGTGAATGAGATGGTTTCCGTAGATAACATATATGGACAGGAGACGATTGTCACCGATTCGGTTGGTAATGAGATACCCTCGCAGGTGACCTATGACGGCAAGCTGATATTTGCAGTCAACATGTCGCCCGGCTCTACTGCGCGGTACGCCATTGTCAAGGGATTGCGTCACGACTATCCTGTGGCAGCCTGCGGGCGGTTTGTCCCGGAACGTGATGACGATTTTGCCTGGGAGAATGATTTGACGGTTTACAGGGCGTACGGACCTGCAACCTGTACAAAAGGTGGGAAAGCCTATGGATATGATGTGTGGACTAAAAATGTGAGTTACCCTATAATTGACCGCCGGTATCACGATCATCTGCACGAGGGTAAATCATATCATATAAATCATGGTGACGGCATGGATGCATACGCGGTAGGCGCTACCTTGGGTGGCGGTACCGCGGCACTGCTCGGCAATGACGGTCAACCGGTCTATAATTGCTGTTTTGACCGCTACGAGATTCTGGACAACGGTCCTTTGAGGTTCACGGTAAGATTGATATATCCGGGAGAGGAACGGCTGATAAGCCTTGATGCCGGCTCTCATTTTAATCATACCGTTGTCAGGTTTTCAGGAAATGATGATTTATCGGAGGCGTGTATAGGTATCGTCACTCACGATGATGATGTCACCCGACGGATATATGACAAATCGGGCTCCGTCGCGGTTATCGGCTACGAAGACCCAACCGATTCCCCTTGTGAGGAAAACGGGAAGATATATGTAGGCGCGCTTCTTGATGACAGCTCCGCACGTACCGTTTTTTTGCCCTTCCCGGAAAATCAGGGACAGGCTACCGGACATTGCTCGATAATCTCGACTTTACCGCTTGACCGGACGCTTGAATATCGTTGGGGTTCAGGATGGAGCAAGGGTGATGTCGAAAATCTCGCCCGTTGGAAAGAAATACTTATGGATGAGGCGCGTCGTATGCAGCATCCGCTTAAGATAAAAGTTACTAAATCTAAATAATATGAATCTGAAACAAACTATCCGTGAGCAATTCCGGAAATCGTTTGGCAGGGAAGGCACACTTTATGCTTCTGCCGGACGCATCAATCTTATAGGCGAACACACCGATTATAACGGCGGCTTTGTGTTTCCCGGTGCCATCGACAAGGTGATTATGGCTGAAATCGCGCCTAACGACACTGATAAGGTGCGTGTCTATTCTATCGACATAAATGATTATGTCGAATTTGGACTGAACGAGGAGGATGCTCCTTCGCAGTCATGGGCACGTTATATCTTCGGAGTATGCCGCGAGATTCTTAAGCGTGGAGGCGAAGTGAAAGGTTTTGATGCCGTCTTTGCCGGCAATGTGCCGCTCGGTGCCGGACTGAGCTCGTCGGCCGCACTTGAAAGCTGTTTTGCTTTCGCGCTCAACGACCTATTTAACGATAATAGCATTGATAAGTTTGAACTGGCAAAGATAGGGCAGTCGACCGAACATAATTACTGCGGCGTGAACTGTGGCATCATGGATCAGTTTGCTTCGGTGATGGGGCAGAAAGGAAAGCTCATGCGTCTCGACTGCCGGTCGATGGAGTTTGAATATTATCCGTTTACGCCGGAAGGTTATGAACTTGTGCTGCTTGACTCGGTAGTGAAGCATGAACTTGCCGATTCTCCCTACAACAAGCGCCGTGCATCGTGTGAGCGCGTGGCTAAGCGCCTTGGGCTTGAAACTCTGCGTGATGCAACTATGCCGATGCTCAAATCCATACGCACCGATATCACTGCCGAGGATTATTTCCGCGCAAAATTTGTCATCGAGGAGAAAGACCGCGTACTCGCTGTCTGCGATGCTCTCGTGGCAGGTGACTATGAGACGGTAGGCAAGAAAATGTATGAGACTCACAGGGGACTTTCCGACGATTACGAGGTGAGCTGTGAGGAGCTTGACTTTCTCAATGATATCGCCCGCGAGTGTGGCGTGACCGGTTCGCGCATCATGGGTGGTGGATTTGGCGGCTGTACCATCAATCTTGTAAAGGAGGATCTTCTCGACAATTTTATCGCTACGGCAAAGACTCGATTCAAGGAGAAATACGGTCACGAGCCTAAGGTATATCCGGTGGTGATAAGCGATGGCGCACATAAGGTTGAATCAGCAGACTAATAAACAGTCAATACACAATGAACAGTAACAAGACAGTCCTTATTTCCGGCGGTGCGGGCTACATCGGCTCTCATACCGCCGTGGAGCTTATCAACGCCGGCTACGATGTGGTGATTATAGACAATCTTTCCAACTCGGAAAAAGATGCCGTCGAGGGAGTGAAGAAAATCACCGGAAAAGATGTGGCTTTTGAGATTGTGGACACATGCGACAAAGAGGCGTTGCGCAAGGTGTTTGAGAAATATCCTTTCGATACTGTGATTCATTTTGCCGCCTACAAGGCAGTCGGCGAGTCGATGGCGCAGCCGCTGATGTATTATCAGAATAATCTCGTGTCGTTTATGAACATTGTGGAGATGATGAAGGAGTTCGGGCGACCGAATATCCTGTTCTCGTCGTCGGCTACTGTATATGGTGAGGCGGAGCATCTTCCCGTGACCGAGAAGACTCCCCGTCAACCCGCCACATCACCCTACGGCAATACCAAGCAGATTGCTGAAGCCATACTGCGCGACTGTTGCCGCGCCTACGAGGGTGTAAACGGCATCGCTCTCCGGTATTTCAATCCGGTCGGGGCACATCCTTCGGCACTTATTGGTGAACTTCCCCGTGGAGTGCCTAACAATCTTGTGCCGTTTATCACCCAGACTGCGGCGGGCATACGCAAGGAACTGAGCGTGTTCGGTAATGACTACGATACCCCCGACGGTACCTGTCTGCGCGACTATATCGACGTTGTCGACCTGGCGAAGGCACATGTGGCGGCTGTCGACCGCATGACCTCCGGCAAGATGGACGAGAGATACGAGATATTTAATATCGGTACAGGCAAACCGGTGTCGGTGCTTGAACTTGTCACAACCTTTGAAAAGGTCAACGGACTCACGTTGCCATACAAGATTGTGGGGCGACGCCCCGGCGATGTCCCTGCCGTATGGGCCGACACGTCACTGGCTAATAATATGCTCGGATGGAAAGCGGAGCGCTCTCTTGACGAGACATTGCGCGCCGCATGGGCTTGGGAGAAACATGTAAGAAATATAAAATAACAATACAATATATGAAACCGACATTATTTATACTTGCCGCCGGTATGGGCAGCAGATACGGCGGATTGAAACAGCTTGACTCCCTCGGTCCGAATGGCGAGACAATCATGGACTATTCCGTCTACGATGCCATCAGGGCGGGTTTCGGTAAGGTGGTGTTTGTCATACGTAAGGATTTTGAACAGGATTTCCGCGACAAAGTGTTGTCACGATATGAAGGTCACATACCCGTGGAAGTTGTCTTTCAGTCGATTGACAAATTGCCCGAGGGCTTTGTATGCCCCGCTGAGCGCACTAAACCATGGGGTCCGGCTCATGCCGTGCTCATGGGTGCGGAGGCAATCCGTGAGCCGTTTGCAGTCATCAATTCCGATGATTTCTACGGGCGCGACTCTTTTGAGGTGCTTGCCCGCGAACTTATGCGTCCTCGCGACCGTAAAGGCGATTACTGCATGGTAGGTTTCCGAATCGGAAACACAATGACTGAAAATGGCGGTGTCAACCGTGGCGTGTGTCAGACAAAAGAGGGTCTTCTTACCTCTGTCGAGGAGTGTAAGGATATCCGTTATGGCGACAATCATGAGATATTTTACACTGATGCCGACGGCGTAAATCACTCGCTTGATGCCGGTGTGCCTGTGTCGATGAATATGTGGGGATTCACACCCGACTATTTTGACTATGCCGCCCGGGAATTTAAGAAATTCCTTGACCGCGACCTTAATACTCCCAAAGCGGAGCAGGTGATTCCGGATGTTGCCGATGCGCTTATAAAGTCCGGCGAAGCCACGATAAAGGTTCTCGACACTGATTCGCGCTGGTTTGGCGTGACATACGCCGAAGACCGCCCCGGTGTTGTGGCGAAGTTTGCCGAGCTTCACAAAAACGGCGAATATCCCGCCTCCCTTTTCAACGACTGATCTCCACCTCTCATTGAAAAACGAGGGCAGTGTCTTAACCTATGCCGATGTAGGGTTAACACACTGCCCTCGTTCTGTATTCAAAATGATAAACTTTGCCTAAATGGGTGTACTGCTTTGGATTATTGGGTGCGGAGAGATGAGATTCTTTGGGAAAACGGATAATTTTGCTAACTTTGTGAAATGAAACGGTTTGCCAAAAAATACCGGTCTGTCATCGGCAGGGCTGTTGCTATATGTATCAACGCGCTGCTTCTGGTGTTGCTGACACTTATGGGCAACACATTGTCCACCGATAAAAACGGCACGGGCACACTCATGAAGCAGCTTGATGTCGTCCGCCAAATATATGTTGACAATTTCGTGGGGAATGGTACGATTATTCCTGCCGAAGTGGCAAGGGAATTTTTACCGGTCAATATCGGGTATGACCGTGAGATGGTGACGGCTCTCGATGATTTCGGAATCCCTGCGGGTGAACGCCCTGTCGTCAGCCGCGGACGTCTTGCACAGTTCCTTAAACTGATAGAGGGTGCCGATTACAAGAGCGTTATTGTGGATGTGCAGTTCTTCAAGGCTGATGCCGGAGACGCGGATTCCCTGTTGTTTTCGGTTATCAACAGTATGCCGCGCATTCTTGTGTCGGCTAACACTGATGATGATGCCGAGAATGCGATTGAGCCTGACAGGCTTGCATCTTCTGAGTACAACATTTCGTTTGATGAAGGCAACTTCGTGAAATACCGCTACGACCACGGCGATATTCAGGATATGGCTCTCGCCACTTACAATCTGCGCAACAATCAGGATGTGAGGCTTGCCGGATATTTCCCTGCCGACCGGGGACGACTTGCTTCGGGCACTCTTGCCTTGCGGTTGCCTTACCGCATAGAGGCGGGATATGACGCCGAAGGTGAAAAAACTTATTATAACCTTGGCGCGGACCTGCTGGATGTGTACTCGCGGGAAGAACTTGCCGAACTGGTGTCAGGCAAGACCGTCGTCATCGGCGATTATTCAGGAGGCGATGACCACGACACCTATACCGGCACTGTGGCGGGACCGGTGATTCTGATCAACGCCGTGATAGCGCTGGAGCAAAATCACCATCTCATCAACTGGTGGTGGATGGGAATATTCTTCGTGATTTATGTACTTCTCACGTTGATGCTCATATATGATCCGGTGAAACTGTTGCCGGGGAATCTCGGCGAGTCGAAGGTGTGGAATGTGATTGTTTCCGGATTGAGTTTCGGTGCGGTTATCCTGGCGCTCAATGTCGTCATGTATCTCTGCACCGGAGTGATTTACGATCTTTACTATCCGACTCTTTGGCTGACCGCAATATATTTCATCAAAGATAACTACGATGCGATTAAGCGTTATTTCCACATATCCGTCAAATATATTAACCGATTGTTTAACAATCCTCAGAAGCACAGAATATGAAAAATATCATCACCGCACTTGCCGTAATCGCAGCATCGGCTCTCGCCCTCTCGGCAGATAACTTCAAGATCCTCTATCTGACAACGCCTGACATCGTTATCGGCGGCAAGACATATAAAGTCGGCGACGTTTTCGCCGGAGATGCGCCTATCAAATGGTCGGCACCTCGCCAGGCAATGAAGGTGCTTAATACTACGACCAAAAAGCAGTCGCTGGTCGTTGCCGAGAAATATTCCGGCACCAAGTCGGCAGACATGAATTCATATTTTATCCAGTCAAAGCAACTTTCTACCCGTCAGGGGGAAATCATCAATACAATGGAACTGGGCATCGTGTTAGGTGAGCAGCACTATCTGCTCGACTCTATTGCTGTTAAGACCTCGCTTCCGGTGGATGACGCGCACTTTTTCTTCGCCAGTTATGACTATAACGGCGAGACAATCAACAAGAAACTGAACTGCACTGACGGCACTCTCATTTTTGACCGCAGTCTCTACAGCATCGACGGGAAAGCCATCGAACCTTTCGACATCACCCTGAGCGTATGGTACATGGACCGCACGGCAGGAAACCGCACGTTGGTAACGGATAAGATGACCGTGCTGCCTGTCCAATGACCACAGGGAGGCACTAACGACTTTCCCGACGGGGAATCATCAGTCTCGCTCCGTGATGATTCCTTACGGAAACATCAGTGCTTTAATCCGCTTTCCGTCGGTATCGCTACGCTCAACCGACGGCTACACAAGGATTTTTCCTATCGGAAAACCCACCGGTCACGCTCCTCAACCATAAACCTATATATCTTTGCTGACATAGTGCGGGCTGCCTTCCAGCAGCCCCTACATCGGCTGACATTGGACATGTCTCTGATAATCAGCGCGTAGCTGTAGGGGCGAGTGGAAGCTCGCCCGAAATGTCATCAGAGATACAAATAGACATAAAGTCAGAAGCAACAAAAGTTATCTGGAGTTTACTCAATGGTAGGGCTGTACCCCGGTGCAGCCGCCAAAGGCATGTCTACATCTTGGCGTTTGCAACACCCACCGGTTAACAGTATCAAATGACCACAGTGAGTCTTACCGCCTCGGATCTATCCGGAGTTACTTGTCCTGTTCGAGGCGGTCGCGGAGATATTTGCTGGGACCGACAAGTAGCTTTGAATGTGAGACTTGCCAACACTTTCCTGCCGCTTTGAGAATATCGGTGTCAAAGTAGTCTATATACTCCCGGTAGTCGTAGACATCAAACTTGGTGTCCGGGTTGTTATAGAGCTTGAAAAACTTTTCGGCAAGCGGCTTGGCGAGCTTGCGCGACTCCGGCGTGTCGATGACATACAGTGCCAGCGCCATGTTGTGCAGCAGCGGCAAAGTGTATGATTTGAGTTTTGGGTACAGGTATAGTGCCGCCTCCGGATAGTTCAGCTCCTCAAGTTGCTCAATCAGCACCCGGTTGGCGCAATATGGGTCGCCCAGCTCGGCACCCTTTCTGAAACACCACTTGTGAGCCTTCTTCTCGCGACCGGCTGCCATGGCTATTCCTACACGGCGGCAATCGGCACCGGTCGCTGTTTTTTCATCCAGTTCCGCCCACATTTTTTTGAAAGCCTCTCCAAGGTATTTTTTATCGATGGTAAACATGGAGTCAAGGGCAACGCGACGCCCCGCCGCATTATTGGCATTGTCGTAGCAGACAAGCATGTCCTCCATCCGTGCTTCGTAATTGCCGACCTGAGCTGATGCCGAAGCGATGCTGACACACAAAAGTATAAGGGTATATATGAGTGTTTTCATTGGCTATTTTATTTCGAGGTCATAATGATAGTTTTGTGATCGGAGCGTGGGTGATTGGCGTCCTTCCGACATGTTGCTCACCTGTCGGCGCGTATAGTCAATCCATTCGCTCAGTGATATGCTGCCGTTGTGGTCGGAGTCGGCGGCATCGCCCTGGATTCCTTTCAGCAGACAGTAGGTGAACAATCCGTTGTTCCATTCGGAACTCTCCACGGCAAGTTCCCCGCCTCCGGCACTGGAGAGCACGGTGGCGCCGACGCCCCAGCGGGTGTCACGGAACATGTCGGAGAGAATGGTGTTGACACGCTCGATATCCTCCCTTGCCGACACATTCTGTCCTGCCGAGCGGAATACCAGTTCCTCTCCGGCAGGCATATCCACAGTGTTGACGGCAAGATAGTCCTCCTTGTCGAGTTCGCCGGAATGGCATGCGTCGATGAAGCAGGCGCGGTTCAGCGCCGGCACACCGTCAAATACTCCCATAAAGTCATCGTAGGCGATACCGCCATTTTTCGGATTGGCAAAGTCCATGTCATAGGCGGCGAGATAGTAATCCAGCTCACTGTCGAGTACGCCGTGTCCGGCAAAGAACACCAGCGCGACATCATCGGGTTTCGATGTGGCAAGGAAGGAGCGGATACGGTCCATGCTTGCGGCTGTCACCTGTGCATCGGTGAGAACAAGGGCCTTGACATCGCCGAAATTCTGCCCGGCGCGCTTTTTCAGAGCCTCTACGAAGTCACCGGCATCCTTGGCGGCGAAGCCGAGGTTATAGCGGCTGTCGGCATAGCCCGACACTCCGGCGGCAACTATGTAAAGGTCATGTTTGACAGGATGCTGCGGGGTGTATGTGACGTTGAAAGTCTCGCGCAACGAGCTTGCTCCCTTGACATTGGTACACCATACGGTGATTTCGTTGTTACCTGACGCCAAGGCGATGTTTTCCTTAAGCTTGAAGGCTTTTCCTGACACACGGCGTTTGTCGGGACTGAGCACAGGCACACCGTTGACGGTGACAGTGACATCGCTGAGATTATACTGCGTGTCAGCGAAGTCCACATCCAGAGGCAGAATCCCCTCGGAGGTGATGAGGGGAATACCCTTCCGGTTGAGGTCGGCTGTCGGCACATGGTAGTCGGCTGACAGGCTTTCCTCGCTGATGCCGGCGCGGCGCAGACGCTTTTTCCAAGCCTTGTGGAGCAGTTCTACCTCCGCAGGGTCGCCTCCAAGGCGGCTCAAGATGATGTCGGGGCGGTTGTTGCGCAGGTCGAACTGCTCGAAAGCATAGGGCTCCCCGTCCTTGACAAAGTTGATGTGACGGTTGATGCCCGGCGTTGCCTTGTAGTAGTGGTCCGGCGTCAGGAAGATATATTCGCTGCCCGAGTCGCCTGTAGTCTGGTAGACGAAGACAATCGGCTCCTGCGTCTTTGTGTCCCAGACGGTAATCTGTCCGTTCATGTCAGCGGTAAACATACGCGTGGAGTCTGATGACAGGGTGATTGACTTTATCTCGGCGTGATGGTCGCGACTGCTGCGGTGGGATATGGTCTGCCCCTTTTTCCAGAAGATAAGTTTCCCCAGCGATGTGCCTGCAACAACGGTGCCGTCGGGCAGAATCTCGCAGGCGGAGACAAACTCCATATCGTCGTAATCGGCGGTCAGCGCCGAGGTGTATTTCAGTGTCTTGAGGTCAAGCAGGGCGACATCGGTGAAAATAGATGTGACTACGGCGTAGTCATCTCCGGGTGCAATCTTTATGTCAGTGATTTTATGGTACTTGTTTTCGGCATTACGCAGGGGCGTGTCAGAATCAAAAGACCCCTCTGCGACCGAAATGCCATCAAATTTGACATGTGTGCCCACATCACTGCCGCCGATGAGGAATTTCCCGTTACCGTACGGGCGTGACAGAACGGTGAACAAACGCCCATTGGCAGTCTTTCTGAATTCCGGCATCTTGTAAAATGGCTTCCCGGCAACAGATTTAAAAAGGTGTTCGTAACCAAGAGCCACGATATTGTCACCGTAGATTTCCAACGCATGAATTTTATCACCCGGGACGGGCATGTTGTTGCCTTCGCCGAGTTCTATCCGATTATCCCCGGTGATTATCACCTCGTCGGTTCCCGGTAGGAAATAGGTTTCAGTGACCTTACCTGACGAAGGAACACTCCCGATAAGGTTTGCATGGCGGAGGTCCCACAAAGAGGGACGCCTCCCCGAGGTGACCAGCAGCGAGTCGTTGCTGTTGCTGCGGGCGCTACGTATGCCGGGGCTTTGACCGCCGATGGTGCCGACGGGTTTGGCGTTCTCGTCAAGAGCGGTAAACAACAGCAGCCGATCGTTGTTTGTGGCGAAGGTGTAATCAGAGCCGGCATAAAATTTCGGCATATAACCGGCTGACATTTTGCCTATCTTTTTGCCGGTTGTCCAATCGATCAGTTCGAAGACATTGACGGTGGGATCGGTGATGTCTTCTGCCGACCCTAACCGGGTATCGGCAAAAAAGAGCCTCGAGTCGGTAGGGTGGGCATAAATCTCTAACGTATGGATTGGTAATGTCGCCAGCAGCATACGGTTGTTGAGGTCCCATACGCACACTTCACCTTCGGAACGGGTAAGAACGTATTTCTCATCATAGCTTATCACGAAGTCGCTGACCGGGTGCCCTTGGTGGAACATGGTCTTGATTCCGTCACCTTCCGCTCCGGCTGTGAAAGCAACGCTCAGAAGGAGACATACCAAAAATATTTTTATTTTTTCCATCGGTTCATTTATAATTTTAAGGTTCAGAGCGGGTCCTGCCGGCGCATCTCTTCCGCCCATAGTCCCCACCGCTCGATTTCTGCCTCGACTCTGTCACGTTCGCCGGCAGGTAAATCGGGGTTGCTGTCAATGAAATCGACGAGCATCGCCGCCACGGCTTGCGCGCCGCGCCAGTCGCCGTTGCCGTATGCCTCCACGAAAAGGTCAACCGCTTTGTCGGTGTCCTTCGTGCAGCCGACACCGCAGGTGTACAGAGTGCCAAGCCGGTAAGTGTATTCGTCGGGATGACAGCGGGCGGCAGCCGATGTCCACTTGAACAACAGGGCGGCAAGCTCCGGGTCGGCAGACGGATTTTCCGGGTCGATGCGCTCCCAGTAATAGTCGCTCAGGCGGCATGCGTTCTCCTCTGTCCCGTCGTGACGCTTCTCTTCCTCGGCAGGCGAAGTGTGGAATTTGTCAGAGGTTGTCATTGCAGTGTCGTTTCAGTCAAACATTACTCCCGGGTTCATCTGCGACGGAGAGCGCCACTCGATGTCATATTTCTCCTTGAGAAGTTCCTTCTCCGCACTCCAGTAATGGAAACAGAAGCCCATGTGGCGCGGAGCGTTGGCGAAACGTCGTTCAAGTTCCGCCTCCATGTCATAATATATTTCCTCCCATTCAAGGGTGTATTCGACGGGGTCTTTACGGAGATGACCGATTTCGGGGCGCATGATGATTTTCAGCAGTTCATCGGAGGAGAAAAGACCCTCGATGGCTTTCTGCAGCTCTTTGTCAAACAGATGATTCATCCAGAAATCATCCTCCAGAAGGATTTTGAGCTTTAGCAATTTACGCAGGTGACCTTTCATCTCAGCCGTCAGCTTCCCCTCGCGGTTAGCGGCGCGGAAATAATGCAACAGAAGTTCATAGAGATTGTGGTTATAGACTGATTCCCCGACCGCATCGATGATGCGGGGCATTGTCTCCTCCATCGCCTCCCAGGCGGTCACCTCGTATCTAACCAAGTCCAGTACTCCCTCTGCGACCTGTTTCAGCTGCCGGAAGTCACCCTGTTCCACATAGGTCTCGGCAAGAAGAGTGTATAGCTGGAGCAGGTGGGCGTCGTAAAGATGAGGCCCGTTTTCTTCAAGAGCCATGGTTATGAGCGATGTGAAGTAAATCACATCGTCATCCATCTGCTTCGCGGCATCGTCTGACATGTGCAGCTCGCGTATTGCGAACACATCATCTATGCGTTCTTCGATGCTTTTGGTACCGTCGTGGGTCAGTTCGTTGATATGTTCTTTGACTTTTTTCTTCATGGTTCAGGGGAGTTTAGTGGGGTGGATAAAAATTTAATCTGATGCATTATGCCTTTTCGGTCGTAATAGTAACCGGTCATCTCTTTGTCAGATTTGCTGTAGTCCGCGTCAATCTCCTGTTTACCGGCGGAGTGGTTTTCGGCGGGGTAGAAAATCAGGGAGGCTGGTATGGTGTCGTTATCACTGCGTATGACGCCTTTCGCTTTCACCGGCGCCTGACCGGCGATTTCCATGGTGCCGAAGATATTTTTGCCGTTGGCGACAGAGTCTATGTTGCATACGATGCGGGTGCTTCCTGCGACATACTTCGCCTCCCAGCGTCCCAAAGCCCATTGACCGGGCACGACTTTTGACACTCCGGCTGACTCGCCGCTGTCAATCCATGCATGAGTGCCGCTGATACCCGGAGTGACGAAAAACCATATTACGGCGACCATCCAGGCGACGGGAGCCCACAGGCAGGTGATATCCCTGATGTCGTTGATTGATGTGCGGTTGAAATCTCTCTGTCGTTCTGCAAATCTTGTAGCTGCGCAGTCAATATCCTGCTCCTCACTGCGATAAGCGAAGTAGAGTGCCTCTGTGCGGTGATTGTCCTGGTCATAAGGGTCGACATGGTTGGAGCCGGTTTTCACGCGGGTAAGCCTGATACTCTTCTTCATTGCCATGAATGCCGCTGTAAAACTTGCCAATAATGCCAGCCCGACAAGGAAATAGAATATCGACGGCATCCACTTGAATCCTGCCCAGGCAAGACCTGCGCAGACTACCCCTGCAATGATGCCCGGAATGACCATCTTCACTCCGCCGAAACTGCCGAAACAGAGGCTTATGACACATGCCACACTGCATATCAGCGCCGCTGTGAAGAAATGCCCGTTAATCGGGTTGCCCGTCGGATAGTCGAAGAACCAGGAGATAATCAGGACAAGTACTGTCGGGATTCCCCCGACAAGCAGACCGGTTATCATGCTTGTCCTGAGTGCTGCCGAGCTTTTACGCAACTTATTTGCCGCCGTCTTCATCTTTTCCATGGCGCGGTTGTAGCGGATGTAATAGTAGTCTTTGGGCAGGAGTGACCCGACAAACTCGGTGTATTTTGCCAGCTCGCGCTCGTAAGTGCCCAGTATCTCCACATTAAGCCCGGGATTTTCCTGGTACATCACGCTCAGCCATGCGTAGAGCCACGGCATCGGCTTCCCGGCACCGGTGGGGAGGTTGCTCCAATCGGTTTTCTCCGGTTTGGCGTGTTTGTTGGCAAGGCTCTCCAATATTCTTGATGCGGAAGAGTTGCCCGACTTGGGGCTCATCAGCACTCTGATTTTTTCCTGAGGATAATTCTTCAGCTCAGCGGCATCGGTGAGGAGTTTGTCGCCGATGGGATATGTCGGTGCCTGACCGAGGAAAAATGCCGTTGTCTTATAGGCGCCGATGACATAGTCGTAAGGAACTATCCTATTCTTGTTATATTCCAATTCGGGGTCCATGCAGACCATCCCTTTGAGCAGGCAGTCCATATATTTCCCGCCACGGGCGCGGCAGAAGTCACCTACTGGGAAATCTTCTATCTGGCAAAACTCACCGAGGAAAGCATCGCGGTCGGTTTTGTCCAATGCCATAAGGTTGAGCCTCCGGTTCAGGAATTCGCCGAGCTGTACTATGGTATAGCAACGCTCCGGAGAGCTCGTGTCAGTGTTGAAAAACAAGTCGGCGTCAGGGTTCAACTCGTAGGCTATGCGGTATGCCGAGTCGGAATTATAATATTCCGAATCCAGCTCGTCGGAGCGGTTATCATGAAGTGCCTTGATTTTATCGGCAAGCTGAGGATTGACATTGGAGAGCCATACAGCCAAAGCCGGGCAAGTGAGCACAATCTGATTAATCATGTCCAGCGGCATGGGGTCATCATGCTTGCCGGCACTGAGACGGGCGAGAAGCTCGTCGACACTTTCTACGAAGTCCCAGCCTTCATCGGTCCAGACGGGATAGTTGAGATCGGGGTCAAGCATCACGGCAAGATAGTAAGCTGCCATGAAAGCCTTGATGCGGTTTATGGCGCCTGAGCCGTCTTCTTCAAACGGGCAGCCGTCAGCTATATATGCCTCCATCATATCAACTGTATCGTCAAGACCGCTGTCCCGGAGAAAGCGTTTCAGGTCGGAATCGGGACTAAGAATCTCCTCCTCCATCTCGACATAGTTTGAAAGTACAGCGGCGCTAAGCTCGACGGGGTCGGAATAATTCTGTCCCGACGGGTCAGTATATGTGTTGGAGCGGTTTTTGCCTCTTTTGTTCGTGTCTCCCATATCTTGTGAAAATTGATGTATTAATTGGTTGTCAATGCGTCTGCCGGGGCTACGGCAACCGGCGTGATGTATCGTGTTGCTACGTACCCCGTGCTTCCATTGTATTCGATACGCGAAAAGTCACCGTTGCTCTCGATTACCTTTATCTCATCGCCTTTGTGCAAAACGCCCATGACACTGCTGCCTGTGTCAGGCTCGCTGCGTACGTTGAGAGTCCGCGCCGTGCAGGTGTAGGTATTCGGCTTCTCGGCGACCTCTTCGACCGGAGCAGCTTCAGCTGCGGGTCTCAGCACAGAGTGTGCCCACCCGCCGAAGACAGCGCATAAGAACAGCAGGAACGTGAATGCATTCCAAAAGATGAATCGTCCGGCAAACATGGTTATGCCGGTTACTATCGGAAGGACTATCTCGGCGATGTAGTAGAGGAGACCTATTGCAATAAAGGCTATAACGCCTGCGACTATGGCAGTCAGGAAGCCGGAGTTTACCCATGTAGCGATAACGGCGATGACCGCGCCGACGAAGATGAGGATATACAGCCACGCGCTCAGCCTGTCGACGACTTCATCGTAGTTTTCAGCAAACCAGTTGCCGATGTTGGATATGAATCGGTCGAAGCGTTGCCACCAGTTGAGGCGTGTTGTCCGGGGTTGATACGATGTATCAGCCGTTGGAGTGAATGTATTTGCGGTGGTGTAACGGTTGTTGACTCGCGGAGGCGGGAGCTTCACATTGGCGAAGGTTCCGGAATCCGGGTCAAATCCGAATGGTAGCTGGGGCATTTGAGAATACTATTTTATCCAGATCGACGCTTACAAGCACAGGCATTTCTCTGCTGACTTGCCCGTCGATAAGTGCGTTGGTTAAAGGATTGATTATATTGTCGATGATGGCTCTCTTGACGGGGCGTCCGCCATACTCGGGCTGATAGCCCCTCATGGCTATGAAATCGGTGACATACGGTCCGATTTCCACTTTCACCCCCTTGTCAGCCATCTTTCTGATCTCCTTGTTGAGGTTTATTTCAGCAATCTTGCGGATGGCGTCGAGGTCGAGCGGCATGAACATGATGATGTTGTCTATGCGGTTCACGAATTCGGGTGCCACACGTGTCTTCATCTGGCGCATGACCTCGTCGGTGCAGCGTGCCACATCCTCATCAGTGATACCGGTGCGCCCGCACAGGTTTTGCAGGATATATTGCTGACCCATGTTGGAAGTCATGACAATCAGGGTGTTCTTGAAGTTGATTACTTTGCCTTGCCCGTCGGTCATGCGCCCGTCATCAAGCACCTGCAGGAGGGTCTCGAACACTTTGGGATGTGCTTTCTCAATCTCGTCGAAAAGCACTACCGAGAAGGGTTTGCGGCGCACAGCCTCCGTCAGCTGTCCGCCCTGTTCGTAACCTACATAGCCGGGAGGGGCGCCGAAGAGCCGCTGCACGGAGTGCTCCTGCTGGTATTCGCTCATGTCGATGCGCACCATCATATCCGCGTCATGGAAAAGGAACTTTGCCACAGCCTTGCAAAGCTCGGTCTTGCCGGTGCCGGTAGTCCCCAGAAACAGGAACGACCCGATGGGACGCCCGGAATCGGAGAATCCGAGGCGGGAGCGCCGGATAGCGTCGGCGACTGCCTTTACAGCCTTGTCTTGACCGACGACTGAGGCATGCAGCTCCTCCTCGATATGCTTCATGCGCTCGGTCTCGTCAGCGTCCATCTCCGCCACCGGAATACCGGTCCAGTCGGTTATTACACGGCGTATGTCGCCGGTGGTCATGGGGCGGCTCTCGCCGTCGATGCGGATGTTGGCTGCCGCCTCGTCGAGGAGGTCGAACGCCTTGTCGGGCAGCTTGCGGTTTGTGATGTAACGTGCCGAAAGTTCCACGGCTGCCTTGCACACCTCTTCCGGGATTTCGACTCCGTGGTATCGCTCGTAACGGCTTTTGGCGCCTTTGAGTATTTCAATCGCCGATTCCATGTCAGGCTCATCGACGGTGACACGCTGGAAGCGGCGCTCGAATGCCGGGTCTGCCTCGATGCGCTTGTATTCGTCGATGGTCGTGGCGCCGAAAATCTTTATCTGACCGCGAGCCATGGCGGGTTTCAGCAGATTGGCTATGTCGTTGTCGGAGCTGCTGTTGTTGGTGATGAGCATGTGGATTTCATCGATGAACAGTACCAGACTGTTATCAACCGTCGCCTCTGAGAGAATGCGTTTCATTATATCCACGGAGTCGGGGAGCGACTTCACGGAGGTGAAGTCGAGACTGTAGAGCTTGAGCTGCGCGAGTACTGCGGGCACGGTGCCTTCGTAAAGACGCATGGCAAGCTCTTCGGCGATGGCGGTCTTGCCGGTACCCGCTTCTCCCACCAGCACCGGATTGTTCTTGGTCTGACGAGCCAGGATAAGCAATGTGCGCTCCACCTCCTCGTCTCTGCCGATGGCATGGTGTATCTTCCCCTCTGCGGCGAGCGCAAGCATATTGGTGCAGTACTGCCTTACGGTGGGACCGGTGCTCCTGTCGTCCTGCTCCGTATCGCGCGCGGTGCAAGGAGCGGCGGTTGGCTCGGCTCTCCGGTTCGGGTCCGGGACAAGGAGCGAGGCAAACTGTGGCGAGTACGCTATCATGGCGTTGAGCAGCGTGTCGATGCCTACGGAGGGCATCCCGGCGACCTTGGCGAATACCTGCTCGACATCTGGAGCGAAGTAGACGCGTCCGTCACGCGAGGTGCCGTCGCTGGCGGTCATCGCCTGCGCCACCTGCTGCATGGAGGCGTCCAGGTCGTACCCGTTGCTTTCCAGCACATCGCGCACCAGCGGGCTGTCGACACGGCACATGCCGGCGAGTATTCCCGGCAGGTCTACGTGTGACGCGGCGCGCTGTTTGCAGAATGCCGCCGCAGCCTCTATTGCTTGCAGTGTGGGTTGGGAGAAGTTAGAGAAATCCATTATTTAAGGGCTGAATTTATATCTATGTCGGGGAGGTTGAGGTTGGCGAGGTCGCCCATGCGTTCATTGAGCAAATCGGTCTCGGCGGTGTCGGTGGTAAGAATTGAGCTGCCGCAAAGACCGCAGCCGGGGTTGCGGGGCACATCCACACCGTACCACTTCATGATTGTCGGCAGACGGCGGGGATTGGCGAACGACCCCCACTGCACATACTGCCTCTCGCGACGGTTTGCCCACATGAAGTAGTTCTGACACAACTCCTCTTCGAGCGACGCTATGCCCGCTTCGGTGCCGCGTGACAACTCTGTCAGCGCCAGCTTCACCATCATGTTGGTGATAGGCTCTATGTCGGAACTCAGACCCACCTGTACGAATGCCTCCGCGTCAGCTTTCGACACATAGGCGGGAATCTGACCGGAGCGCTTGGCTGACTCGAAGTTGGAGATTTCCTCCTGCTGCGGGTCAAACCAGTCGGTGCCGAGCAGGCAGAAATAGCAGGCGTGTCCGGGGCGGTAAATGAACACGTCGCCACCCTCGGCGCGTGTCACCGTACGCCCGAAGATTCCTACGGTGCTGTTTTTGACCAGCAGCTGTGAGATGTTGTAACGCGAGGTGTTGTTGTCAGTGCACACCATCACGATATCGGCATCGGCTATCTCCCTGTCAAGCATACCAAGGTGTTCGTTGACATTGACGGGCAGCCGCTTTACATCGCAGTAAGGGTTCTTGCCGAGAATGGCGTCGGCTACGGCATCGGTCTTGAGGCGTCCCAGGTCGTTGACGGTGCAGATGTGGCGCGGGAGGTTGTGAAGCTCCACGCGGTCGAAGTCGGCAACGACAAAATGTCCCACGCCCGCTTTGGCGAGTTCCACGGCTATGGGTGCCCCGCCGCTGCCGAGTCCGATAATCAGTACACGCTTGCCCGACAGGGCGTCAACTTCCAGAAGTCCCTTGGCACGCTTGTACATGCTTTCCTTCGGGGGGATGATTTCGGCGGCTGCACCCTCTACAGTGGCAGTGCCGCCGGAGGAGATGTCAACCTTGATGTCGGCGCTTTCGTCATGTCCGGCTCCGTCAAGGGCGAAACTGACCGTGCGGCATCGTCCGAAGGCATGTCTGAGGGGTGCGAAGCGCAGATGCGTCACACCTTCACCCTCCCATTCGTAAGCTATGCCGGCGGCTTGCCGCTGCCCTGAGGCGATGAAGCTTTTCATCTCCTCGCCGTCGATATAATATATGCTCATGCGCTGTGGGGTTATGCTCATGTGAAATATGGCTCTTTCGCGAGGGTGTTCAGGGGTGCCTGTCCCTCCTTGAGCTGTTCGCCCGGATTGATGTGGACAAACATTCCCTGCTCGGGGTCCCAGACGGTCTGACCGGCTGCCGCCGATTTGTTAGCAGTGGGGTTGGACTGTCGTTCACGCATTTCATTCGACAATTGGTCGAGGCTAAGTGGTTGTGCCATGATATCTGTGGTTTATTATATGTTAATGATTGAGATATTCTTCCCTTGAATAGTTTTCCGACATGTGACGTAGGTATGAGTCGATTGTGCGGCCGTTTTTGAGGCTCTGCTCGTAGATGTTGAGCCACAGCACACACCTCACGTACACCATCCAGAGCGACATGTTGGGTTTCCAGGCGCTCGGGTGATAATGGCATATCTGTGTCCATCCGTTGCGGTGGGGCGAAAGCGTGTGGTTGGATGCGCTTGCCTCGTTCATGAGATTTCCGTTATGGTCGCGCAACATGCACTCCACGTAGGCATTGGGCTTGGTGTAGGGATAGCCCGGGGTTTCTATGCGCATCACATACATCTGCCGGTTGTTGGTCTGCGCCACGATGCGCAGGTAGGTGACTCCGTTTTCGGTGCCGAACTCATAGGCGTTGGAGTTAGGCATGTAATGGGCGATAACGGCTTTTTCAAGATTCAGTCTTTCAGTGTCCATAATATTGAGTGTTTGATTTATCTGGGTCAGTGATGTGTATCCATCTATAAAATCGCTCGGGCAGCGGATGTGCCGCCAGTCGGTGCCATGCGTTCATCGCTTCGATGTTGTGCATGTCATCCTCGCGCATTGTCATGCCGTGGACCACGGTATAGACGGGGGATTTGTCAGGGAAGCCGAAGGGGAGCATAATCTCGAGCCTCTCGCCGTGCATGGAGATGATCGGCTCGCCGTCGTCGGTGATTTCGGTGACGGGGCTTGGGTCGCGGAAAAACTCGCGGCAGTCAGCCACGAATCCCTTCATTTGCTCCACATGCTCCACACATTCCACAAGCCAGTGCTGACGCGGACGGTCGGGAGCCGTCACGGGCTGCCCGTCGACAGTAAGCATCGCTCCGTGGGATGCTTTCCCGGCTTTAGGCTCGTAGAACCGTCCCTTGTACATCCGGTCTATTACAGGACGGAAAGGGCTTTCCATATCCACGATGTCCCAGGCGGCATGCACATAATGCTCGGGCCGTACCTCGCAGAAGTTGAAGGCGTTGACGGTAGTCTCCGTCGGGGTGCAGTTGCCTATGCAGAGCAGCATGCGCGGAAATCCCGGCTTGCCGACACCGCGAAGCATCGACGCGACATCACCCCCGCTGGGTCGAGCAAGGTCGAGCTGATGGTGGGAGTGCCACTGCCCGATATGTTGCAGGCGCGTGGCGAGGCACATCTCAGCCTCGTAGCGGTCGACATATTCGGGATCCTGGAGGAAGGAGGTTGCGTGATGCCGCGCGCCGGGACCGGGACCTACGGCATAAAGCACCACCGGAACTCCCTCGGGAGTCCAGAACCCGAACAGCTCCCCGCCGGTCTCGATGTCAGGGTAGTCGAGGATGCAGCGTGACATGAAGTCAATCTCGCTGCGGTAAATGATTGCTTTTGATGCCGGGCGCATGGTGGGCGCCATGTCATTGCGTTGTCGTGAGAATATCGCCATGGTGTCAGGATTTAGGGTTAATATACATCGTGTGATTCAATGTCGGTGTGCATACCTACTTCCTGACGGTCGACTTCCTTACGCGTGAGGTGCGTGTCGGTCTCTTCATAGCCGCAGGAGGAGCAGATGTAATAGTCGAGATAGAAGGTGACCAGATAGGTGACCTCATAGTCGATATAGCTGTACAGGCGGTGACGCCGCTTGTGGTCGCGGACATTTTCGCGGCGTTTTACGTGGGTGCCGTCGGAGTATCGTGTCGTGACCTCGGTCCACGACTGGTATTTCTCGTCTTGTTCGCTCAGAAGCTTGTCGCGCTTGATATCTTTCCCCTTCATGTACTTGGTGCCGGTGACCTCGTCATGGTCAAACCTGATGGTGTGGATATGTTTGCAGCGCGGGCAGCGTTCATGGGGCTGGCAGTCCGAGAGATATTCTGTAGCCCAGCGCACGCAGTAATAGCTGACGGGGAGAATCGGCAATACCATGAACCAGTACATGCCCCACGCCATAAGCGCAATCGCCCAACAATAGAAACCTGCGGCGGCTGCCACATATATGATGACTTTCAAAGTCTTGTTGCTCAGCAGCCTGAATACCGGCGGATAAGCTATCATCCAGCCGATCAGAAGCACTGCCAGCGACGGTGTGAGGCAGTACCATGCGAGACCGCCAGCGAGCACTGCCACGACGGCTACATACAGATACCATGGCACCGGCTTCCCGGTGTCGGTCGGCATCGTGTATGAGCTGCTGCGGGTGAGGACGCGTGTCAGTGGCATGTCGGTTATCACTCCGGCAAGAGGCGCGTAGGCGAGTGCCCAGCGGTTGTTGGCTTTCCCCGTGACGGGCTGATAGGCGAATTCCGTGGCTTTGCCTTCGCTGTCGAAGGTTATTGCGGGTCTGTAAGGACGCCCGTCTGAGCCGTAGGCATAGATGCGGAAGCCCGCTTTCATCGTACTGTCCCTGCCGGTGAGTATGTTGTACGCCATGCCGTATTTCTGCTCTATATCTGCGAGTGTCTTGCCGCTCATCTTCTCCAGACCTTTCCGGGTGGCGACCGATGTGGAGGCTATGTTGTCAAGGTTCAGGTCGGTCCATTTCTCCACAAGAGGTACCATCTCGTCGGCACGTAGTTTCAGCTCCTCGCCTTTGGAGGTCGTGGCGAGATATTTATGAACGGTCGTGCCGCTATACTCGGGCACAAGTCTGACGACAGTGTCACCTTTGTGTTTGCCTTCGATAATCAGTTGCCGTATGGGCAGCTGCGAGGCATCGAGCTTGCCCCGGTTTCCGTCGGCGGTCTCCACAAGTATGTCCTGATGAGAGGTCCTGCGGTCAAATCCGAGAACGCGCACACTGTCGCCCGGTGCGAGGGTGACAAATGTGGTGTCGCCGTCGATGACAACCGGCAGTTTCTGCCGCTCTTGAAGCTCTATCACCGGTCCGTAGGATCTGACCTGATTGTCGGAGGTGCAGACATCGGCTATCAGTGCCGTGAACACTATTATGAAGAGTATGCCGCAAATGCGGGTATAAGTATGTCTCATAGCTGATTGGCTTATATTCGTATCTGTTGGGGAATTTATTTTTCGCTGCTGACGAGCCCGGCTTCTCTCAGCCTATCGAGAGCCTTTGCGGCATCTTCATTGCCGAGCGCTGCGGCTTTGGCAAACCAGATGGCAGCCTCCTCGGGATTCTGCTTTACCCCTCTGAATTCCTTCTCATTCTGTGTTTCGCCCGTCTCATAAATACTGCCTACATAGTATTGTGCACAGGCGTTGCCCTCTTCGGCGGGTTTGAGAAAGTATTTGAGTGCCAGACGGTAATTCTCCCGGCGTCCTTCGCCGAAATAGAAGCGGAGCCCCATTTCGTACATAGCCTCAAGATCACCTTTTTCCGCACGCGCCAGAACGCGGTCGGCTCTGTAGATTTCCTGAAAATATTCGTCATCTATGTCGCGTGGCCCGTAGTCGGGCAATTCTTCGTGTTTCATTGTCATGGATTTAGAGGATAGTTATCGGTCAGGTGGAGAGTATGATGGCGCGTACGTTGTCAAACCGGCAGGCGGCGAGGTCTTCGGGCGAGATGAGGAAATCGAGGACTCCGCAGTCCATGAAATTGAGGCTGAAGTCCATGCCGTCAAACGAGTCGACCTGGAGCAGTATCTGCCACCCTTCACACGGCTCGTCCCAATCCTCCCACTCGCGGTGTGTGGGGAGGGCGAAGAGCGCGTGGTCGTCGGCAAGCGGCTCGATTCTGTCGGCGAAACCTATAGCCAGCTCCTCGGGTGCTGTCGGCTCGTCATCATCGTCGACAATCACCATCGCGCGCATATTGTCGGTCGCCGGAAAATAGAGTACTTTCACGTCTTCCGGCGCGCTGCAATGGCTCTGTATGCCGTCGGTGGCGGCGATGATGCCGAGATTATGGTCGATTTTGGCGAAAAACGACAGTAGACCGCTCTTTGGGAGGGGATTCCCGGGAGCGAAGGCGGCGAGTTGCGCGAGATTAATCTGGCATACAAAGAAGTAGGGGTATTCGCCACCCTCATCGTCAATATACATCGGGTAGTCGACATCCTCCGGTAGGTCGGGGTTGCCCCAGAATCGCGAGGCTCCCGCCGGAAGCTTTTCGAAGGGACGCGAAAGTATGAGATATATGGGTTTGGGTGTTGTCATTTCTTTTCGTTTGAGTCAGTTCAGTCAAATATCACATTGGGATTCATCTCATGGGGATTGCGCCAGAGTATTCGGTATTTACGGGCGAGCAGGTCGGCTTTTGCCTGCCAGTATTCAAAGCAGAATCCCATCCGGCGCGGTGTCTCAGCAAACATCTCGTCAAGCTCGTCCTCGACATCGTAATACACATCCTCCCATCGGCGTGAGTATTCGACCCGGTCCTTTTTCAGTTCCCCCTCCTGCGGGTGCTCTCTGATTTCCAGCAACTCCTCCTCGGAGATAAATTTCAATATTGCTTCATCGTCAGCCCCATGTATTGAGAGCAGATTGTCGAGCCGGTATAGTTCCCTCGCCATGTCGGCAACCGCTTCCCGGTCATATTCCTCCCCGGCATCGGCTACTTTTGCCGCATGGCGGATGAACGCGTCGAGAATACCGTAACGGTCATGGTTGAATACTGTCGAGCGGAGCGCCGCCACTATGCGGCTGACGGCTATCGTCAGCGTGGCGAACGGCACTCTTCCCCCGTCGATGAGAGGATAGACACCTTTGCGGAAATCCTTGAGCGAGCGCTCTAACTGTCCCCTTATCATCGCCTCGGCGGATAGTGTGAGTGCCTGCAGCATCTCGACGTCGTATGCGTGTCCGGAGTTTTCCTTGTCGAGCATGGATGTGATGACTCCGTAGGTTATGCTTTCAAAACGGGCTGCCGTCACCTCATCCTCAGGCTTCGCGTGCTGCAGCAGTTCAAGCGCCCCGTCGATGCGCTCTTCGACACGCCTATCCCTGTTACCGGTAAGGGACATCAGTCGGGTGTAAAATTCGTCTATGGTCATTGCAAGCGTATTTTTCTGGTAATGGTTAATCCTCTTCCTGACAGTTTTCAGGCTCCCATATCATATCCATGATGTCGAAGGCACCCGAGATGCCGTTTTCGCCGGCGTCGGCGAGAAGTTCGAAGAAGCGGAGAGTGTCGTCCATGAATTCCGCGGGATCGTTGTTGCGGACAGCGACATCCATCCAGTCCCAGCCTATGATGTCGTCGGGAGCGAGGGCGCCGTGATCTATCGCTTCGAGTAGCAGACGCTTGAAGCGGTCGGGATAGGTTATTTCGCACGTCGACCAGTCGCGGCACGACTCAAGCAACGCTTTGCAGACCCACATGCCGGTTTGCCCGCGCTCTATGTCGACATCGACCTGCCGTAGCAGCTCATTCTGACGGGCGCGATAATCCGGAGTGTCAGAGGCGGGTGTGTTTCCGAATTCGATTATGGCGTTGATAATCTCTTTATGGTCAGGTACTTTCTCCATCCGGTCCGAGCGTTTGACAAAATGAATTTTGTCGTTTATGAAATTTATAACTAATTGGTGTTATTCTCGTAAATCCTTTAAGGTCAGCGCTTTTAGATAAAAGGCTTGGCAACTGTCAGACATAATTGTCACGACTGTTGTAAAGAATCTGTCCAAAGATAAATAATTATTCCCGATTTTGCAAATGCATTCCGATAATTCGGTATGACTCCCAAGATTTTACGCCCCGCCACCATCTGCAAAGATACAGAACGACATGAAGTCAAAAGCGACAAAGCCGTTTACCCAATGCGGCGTTGCGCACCCGCGATGCGGGATGGCGTTGCCCTGTCGGGCAACGAGTTGTCAGCGCGTAGCTGTAGGGGCGCCCGCGATGCAGGGAAGAGCGCCCGAAGTATCAGCAAAGATAATAAGGATATTTCCCGACAGGGATAATCTCTCTATAGCCGGTGGTTGAGCGATGCGATACCACCGGAATGGTGGCTTCATCTCAAAATGTTTCCCGACAGGGAATCATCAACCGCGCTCCGTGATGATTCCTCCGGAAACATCGCGCTTTGGCTCGATTCCCGTCGGTATCGCTACGCTCAACCGACGGCTACAAATGGATGATGCCCTGTCGGGCAACGAGTTGTCAGCGCGTAGCTGTAGGGGCGCCCGCGATGCAGGGAAGGGCGCCCGGCACATAAAAAAAGGTCGTGCCATTGACACAACCTTTTTTGTGACCCCGGAGAAGCCGGGATATATCGTTGTAACTAAGTAGTATTCAGAATATTGTAATGCCGTCATATCCGTTGTTCACGAATTGCACACGACACTATTTCAATGTTCTTCCCCATTATTCCATTGGGGTAATGCAGAGTTAACGCTTTTGCGCCGATTACCAAGCATCTATGGCGTTAAAATATCATACCGTCAGAGCATGGCGGCAATCTGTTTTTCAACGGCAGTGCGTATGAATGAATTGATTGAAACGCCTGCTTGTTTGGCAAGATATGCCACGCGGGTATGTATGTCGGGAGTAAGGCGTACGTTAAGCGAGCCGGAATAGCTCTTGTGGGGTTCGATGCCTTCCTCGGCACAATAGGCAAGGTAATCATCCACCGCTTCGTGAAATGCGTTGGTGAGTTCGGCTACGCTTTCGCCCTCAAAGTTCACAAGTCCGTCAATACCTTCGATTTTACCGAAGAATACGCCGTCGGCCTCGCTGAATGCAACCGAGCCGATAAAATCTTTATATTTCAATGTATTCATATCAGTCCTTCGTTTTTAAGATAATCATAAACCTGTTTCATAACGTATCCTTTGATGATATTTCCCGGATGCGGTTTGTGAAGCATTATCGGCTTCATTCCCTCACCTTTGAAAATTACGCGGGAGCCGGAAGTCTTGCCTTTATTGCCCGGAACGTATCCCAAAGCGACAAGCAGACGCCTCATTTCCTCCCATGTGAAGTCATTGGGGAGCGCCGAGAAACGGGCTATCAATTTTTCTTTTGTTCCCATTCATTTATAAACTTGGCACAAAAGTAACTAAATTTTAGTTGCAAAACAAATCAATAGATATGAAAGTTCGTGAAGGCGTGGATAAATGGTGTTCTTTCGGAAGAACGATGTGGAAGTAGGCAGCAAGGATTTTAAACCATAAAAGTTTGTTAAGCCGTATCCCGTTTGTGGAGATACAACAATATGCTTTATTTTGCTGGATAGGGACATTACAAAAATCGCTGAAACTGTCTTAGTTTCAGCGATTTGTTTGATTTTGCCGTTTGGCTTTGTGACCCCGGAGAGGCTCGAACTCTCGACCCAATGATTAAGAGTCATTTGCTCTACCAACTGAGCTACGGAGTCAGCTCTTTTGCTTTTGCGATGCAAAGGTAAGGAGTTTTTTGGAATCTGCAAAATTTTTTTGAACTTTTTTGGAGCGGAGCTTTCAGATTTCAGTCGGAGCGCGTAGCTTTAGGGGCGTCCGGGAGGGCGCCCGTCAACTTCATGCCTCTAACTTTTCCGCAGGAAAAATCTATGAATAGCCGTGGGTTGAGCGAAGCGAAACCCACGGGGGAAGGCATCCTTTTAAATGTTTCCCGTCAGGGAATCATCAATCTTGCTCCGAGATGATTCCTCCGGAAACATCTGCGCGTCGGCTCGCTTTCCGTTGGTATCGCTGCGCTTAACCGACGGCTACAAACGGATTATCCCCTTGCGGGGAAGGGGGCGTGAGTTGTCAGTTTTCAGTTTTCAGATTTCAGCTTTCGGCTTTCGGATGGGGCTTTAGGGGCTCTAACGACTTTAAGGTCGTTAGGGAAGCGTGTCGGTGATAGCAGAACGGTAGGCATAGAAAGCAGCGGCAGTCGGGAGAGACCCGGCCGCCGCTGTTGCGTGCCTGCCGCGTGACCAACACGAGACAGACACTGGAAAAGTGATATTTATAAGTACCTAATCTAATTCAACTAACTATCTTCAGTTTTATTATATTCAGTTTTTAGTTTTCAGTTTTCAGTCGTCGGAGTGGCGGGCGAACTTCCATTCGCCCCTACAGCTGACGCGGTTGTTTTGTTTAGTTGTCAGTTTTCAGTTGTCAGTTTTCAGAGGAGGGAGGGTTGCATCGCGTAGCTGTAGGGGCTTGTGGGAGCAAGCCCGCGTCCCCGGGGTGGTGCCCCTTTGCATGTGGTTGGGCGAACTTCCATTCGCCCCTACAGCTGACGCGGTTGTTTTAGTATTCAACATTGTTGACCCATATATGGTTGGTTATGAGATTATTTGATTCATCTTTTTTACACTCTACTTTTTCGTTTTGGAGGTCGGAGACGTCCCAGCCTTGAGCCCAGGTGTCGCGGTCGTGTAGACCATCTATGCCGTTTTTGCTGATGGTGGTAATCTTGCCGCTTGCATCGACATAGTTGAAGATTACTTTCAGGTTGGCAGCGGAGTAGATTGTTGACTCATACACGAAGTTGAAAAATTGCTGGTCGGCGGTGTCGGAGTTGCCGATGGCGTGACCGGGCCATGAGGTCGTATAGTTCTTGTCTTTTGTGTCACCTGTGTAGAGAAATACGTGGGTCGCCCCCTTGACATTGAAGGAGATGACGTTGTAGTTGGCTTCATCCTCAATATCGTTGATTGGGCGCACCGACATGCCGTAGGTCTCTACATTGCCGTTGATATAGGATGTCACTTCGCCGGTTATCTGGAGCGATTTGAGCCAGCGGCCTATCTCGTCTTTCTCGGTTCCGGCTGCCTCGGTCTGGCTCCAATAGTAGCCTGCGTTTGCATCGCCGGTCATGCTGCCGTTTTCCATATACCGCGACTTGGGGAAATATATGGTTTCTTTCTCAGTCACACCGTTGCGCTCTACATCAAGCGTAGTCTTGTACTCGGCGCGGAAATATGATGCCGATGCCTGTGCCTGCGCGGTTGTGAATTTACTGGAATTGCGGATGGCATCCCACATGCGCTGCTGCGGCACACGGTAGCCGGGAGGACACACGTTGTCATACATTTTCGGCCCCGCGAAATTAGCACCCTTGTATGCCACCTTATAGTAGCCGCCCGCCGAGTCTTTGCCTCGGTTAAATGGCCATACTCCGGAGTTTACATGGCTTGTGCCGTCAGCGGTCTCGATATACATTCCGGCGGCTTTTGCGCCTAAGTTACGGTCGAGTATGTAGCGGGTTGTGGCGGTGGAGCCTGCCGTTCCGGCTACCGGCAACACCTCGTAATAGTAGTAACCGTCATCGTGACTGCCGACATAATATGTAATTTGAGTCGGGGTCTCCGAATCGTTCAGATACTCTGTGCCCTTTCCGGTGTCGTAGTGAAAAAATCCGGTATGATATAAGGCAAATTCATAGCTTGAAGGCATACGCGTTCCCTCACGCACCGTGGTTGGTGTAATATTCAAGGTGAGCTGCCCTATCAGATAGGAATAGTCTTGTGTGCCGGTCCATTCAAGTTTGAAAGAGTAATATATCCCGTTGCTATTGCCTGTGCAGGTGACATGATTTTTCAGGGGATCGCTTATCGTTTCGGTCACTGTGTAGTCTGCATTAACTATTTTAGTCACTACCTCATAAGTATAGGTCCATGGCTTTCTGTCTTTGCCATACATCACCGGGAAATGGAAGCCGGCATTGCGCACCTTGCCTCCCATGTCGTCAGGCTGCGCGCCGAAGAGTTGGGGTGTCGCGGTCTCTCCGACTGACGTGGATGTTTCAGATTTAGATTTACCTTTTCCTGAGAGGAATGTCCAGTAGTCGGTGATTACCTTATTGCCTGTGCCGTCGGTGGGGGTTATGGTAAGCGTTGTCGCTGAGCATATTTCTGTACCGTCAAAGGGTCGCACCCATTCCACGGCAGTTTTGCGTTCGAGTCCCTGCCATTTGACGTTTATTGCGCCTTCAAGTGTACCGAGACCAAGCTCCTGGGTGTCGCTGGTGAATTTGACGATGTATTCCACGACTTTGCCGCCATTGTCGGTGGTTTCGGAGTCTACATCTTTCTCGATTGAGGTTATCCAGTTTACATCGGGAGTAATCGTTGGCTCAGTGTCCATTTCAGCGGTGTTCTTGGAGTAATATTTCACTGTGAGGGTAGCGGTATTGCTTTCCCCTTTGGTAATACTGTCGGTCACGCCAAGCTCGCGGATGCCGTCAAATGCCATGTCAAGCACCGTTGGCGCATGATCCTTGATTTCGACCTCTATGTCGGAGGGATGGCGCGCGGCTTCATCAGCCGTGGGATAGCCCTGACTGTTGACCGACTTTATCTCTACCTCATACCAGTGGTTAGGGTTGATGTCGAGTCGATTGCCGGTGTCTCTGTCCTTCAGGTCTATGCGGTAATATGCGTCTATGCCCTTGTATTTGCCGCCTACGACAAGGCAGGTGTTGTTGCCGCTTTCAGAACTTTTGCAAGGGTAGGTATAGAGGAGGAAATCGTCGGGGAACTTCTTACTGCCGGTGGCGGGTTCTGCATACAGGAGGTCTTTTTCGGCTCCGGCGATGACATATCCGGCGTTGGTACCGTTGTAGAGGGCGGCGCTTTTAAGGGTGAAGCTGCTTGCTCCGGTGGCGGGCGAGCTTCCACTCGCCCCTACAGCTGACGCGATGGTGAATTTTGCTGCCGTGCGGTAAAGTGTCACCGGCTTAGTGAGGAGATCGGCGGAGGTGAGTTTGCTTTCCGTTTTTCCCGACATTACAAAGCTGCCTGTGGTGTAGGTGACTTTTTTAAGGCTATCGGTAGTTGATATGTTGGATGTTTCAAGGATTGCGCCCGCATTGGCGATGATATAGATGTTTGCATCGTCGGCGGTGTAGGCTTTTGCGTCATCGTTGAGCTTCAGGGTGATTTTGGTAAATGAATCCTTATTTGTGTCGTTATTAGTGAAGTCGGTGACGTTGAGTGCCGATTGGAGCAGCTGTGTGCCGTCAGCTTTGTAAATCAGCACTGACAGGTCGTTGATTTTGCGCTCGTCGGCTTCGTCGGGTTTTTCGGAGCGGCTCACTACCTTCTCCGGCTCCGGAATGGAGATGGAGAAGGTGATGGTGTCGTCATCGCCCATAGGCTCGACCGTGTATTTCTCGTCATCGCTGCAAGCCGCCAGCAAGAGAATTGAAAATATATATATTAGTCGTTTCATTATCGAGAATATCGTTAAATTCGTTTGAGACGATTGCTGTCAAAATTTTTGTTTGTGAGTCCAATTTGAGATGAGACATTCCCCGTCCAATCGTTTCCATAGTTGGATTTCGCTTTAAATTGGAAGCTAAAATCATAGGGATTAGTAACGGTAAAATCAAAATAGTAATAAGTTTTACCGCCAGAATAGAAATGACCGGTATATTTAGGAGTGTCTGGATTGGTGTCCTTATAGTTGTCTCGTAGATTGACATTTTTACAATCCCACAACCAAAGATATTCCCATTGTGCAGCTGCATCCCAATATATGCGATATTTACCGTCTTCGGGAACAGGTATGCTATTATCGACATTCAAAAGTTCATTGGATATCTTATAGAATTTTGGTGTCGCGTTATTGAAATCTGAAATATTTATAATTATGGGTTTGGTCCTTTTCGACAAATTATTACCATCAATGAGAGTTACTTTAAGTCTTTTAATATTGTTGGCGCTTTCGTATAAGTGAAATCTATATTGAAATACATACTCATTAACATAAGTGTATGATTTGCCATTTTGAGACATTCCTTGAAGAGGTGCGCCGGTATCGGCATTCTCTATATAAATCCTCCAGAAATCGTTAATTTTACCCCATTCAAGAAGGTATTCCGTAAGTTCTCTAGGCTTTACAGAAGTAAATTGTGTTGCTCCAGCTGCGAGGTCAAACCATCCTTCACGGCTTGGGTAGTCAAAGAGAGGAACTCCAGGTTGCAAAGCGTCAGGATATCGATTGGTAGATTCATTATGACCGTCGGTAAACATAATAAGGGCTTTTCCCGGGGTGGCTGTACCCGTAAGTTCAAATGTCCACCAACTATTACCGTCGTTGCGCATCATTATTCCGGGCCACAACATATTGTAGCCATTGGTATAACTGTTCTCAGTTCTAGCATTTACATGATTCGCCCCGCAATATGCGCAACGAGATGTAAATACACTATGCGATGTTGTGCCGGATATACTGTCTCTGTATGTAGCGCAGAAATCAAGATTAAAATAGTAGTGATCTTTATTGTTATTGAAATCGGTAGTGCAATTCCAGTTAGTATAATCGTTGAAAATATAGAAGCCGTTGTCCATATTTCCGCTCTGATTATAGTAATTCACATCGTCATTGTTAGTATAATTCCATCCTTTAAATGCTACTTTCCCTGTAAAACTGTATTCAAGTGCAGACAAGTAATTGATCTTCTGTTGCCCGTTTTCGGTGTAGATGTCTTTATATCCCAAGGTTTTGCTCGGGTTGGAAGGATGTGTCGCAGGAAGCTGCAAACATTGATAAATGTAGATATGAGGATTTGTCCACCCTCTTGGGGCACGGAAATGGATAAGGTAATTCAACTGATTGGGCTTGACGGTGATGTTGACAGTTTGTGAGAGGGTTTTGTCGTCGGTAGATGGGGCGGTGTAGGTGAGTTGAAATTTTTGCTCAGAGGTCCATATTCCGTTGTTGAAGCCGGTTATCTTGAGGGTGTTGGTGCGGGTTGACGTGTTATTGTATGTTACAGTTCCGTCAGTTGTGATACCTTCAAATGTGATGGGGAAATTACTCCAGTCGCCTCCCGTCTGGGTGATGGTGACCTTGGGGAGGTTGGTAGTGAACTCGATGGGGATTTCCGCATCATAGTCGCCTGAGGCGATATATTCGGCTATGTTTATCTCGATTTCGGTCGGGCTTACGTTAAGGAACGGCGTCAGTTTGACGGGTGTCACCAGTATGCGTTTGCGCAGATTGGCGGCGATGATGTCAAAGTAGTATTCGTTGCCTTCGAGGACAGCGCCTGAGGCGGCGATTTGGGGATTTACCTTGACCGAGATATAGTTTTTGCCGGTTTCCTCGTCAACGCCTTTATCTACGATAAAGAGTTTCTTTCCGTCGTAGTCGCATGACTCAAACTTGATATCTGGGGCATCGGTCTCGTAGGTGAAGGTCTCTTCAAGACCGGCTACAAGATTTTCAATTTTCGTTTTGTCGACATGGAGGAAGTAGGGACCGTGGAGGGCATAGGTGAGGGTCTGTAGGGTCCAGTCGGCTACCGATGCGGTGATGTCGATTTGGTCGCCGATGGTGGTCACTCTGCCTACGAGGTCGTAGAAGTGTCCTCGGGTGAGGGTATTTTCGGGAGAGACGTTGGCTTCGGCGGCGTTTTTGGGGAGCTTGACGGTGTAGGAGAGGTTGGCGCCGTTGCCGTCGAGGGTTGCGCCGAGGTGGAGGATGGTGCGGGCATCGGTGAGGAGGTTTTCGGGGAGATACATGGTGCCTTGCCAGGCGCGCTGCGCGCCGGTGGCGGAGGGGGTGAAGCCGTTGGGGGCAAGGTCGCTAAGGTCGTTAGAGGCGTTAACGGCTTTAAGGTCGATAGGGTCAACCTCAAATGCGTCAGCTGACGCATTCACGCTGCCATAGAGGGGGGTGGAGGGGATTACGCCGGTGAGGGAGGCGGTGTTGAAGGTGACGGCTGAGGAGCCGAAAGCCTCGCGGGAGAAGCCGCCCTCGCTGTTGTCAAACAGGATGGTGTAGCGCACCTTCGCGCAGAGGAAGGTAAGGTCGGTCTGTATGGTTTTGGTTTTGCCCGCTTCGACAGTGATGTTGCCGTCGGTAGCGCCGTCGACCTCTGCGGGGAGGCATGCCATGGGAAGCCCGTCGTCAGTGTTGGGGAGCTTATTGGGGGAGAAGTTGAGGGTCATCGCCTTCAACTCTTCTTCGGAGGTGGAGGTGCTTATATTCGTGTCGATATACTCGTCGAGGTTTGCCACTACATAGATGCGGTACGTGCCGGGCTTGAACTCTATGCGGTATTCGCTGTACTCATGGGTGAGCTGACCGGATGACTGGAGCTGACGGATGACATTGTAGTCGCTATTGTCGGTATTGTAGGCAAGTAGCCAGAGGGTTTTGATAGCGCCCTCTGAGGCGGTGGCATCGGCATTGGGTGTCGGGTCTTTTTCTTCGGCGCGTGATGCTGCGGGAGCGGGCGAGCTTCCACTCGCCCCTACATTGGTTCCGGCATTGGCGGGTGAATCGGCGTCGGCTTCGGCGCGGGAGCGCGCGAAGGCATCGGCGGCTGCCGGATTGGGTATGCGTATGGTGACCGAGGTGCCAGGCGCGGCTACCTCGGGGAGGTCGGTGTCGTCGACACACGCGGCTGCGGTCATCATCAGCGCCATCGCCGCGATGATATTGAGAAGATATGTCGATAAAAGCTTTTTCATCACTGAATCAATGCCTTGGTTTATTACATGTCAAATACTATCTTGTGATACCCCCACTTCTTCACCCTCACCTTCAAAGTCAGGCGCGGGTCTTCATCGGGCTCTTCGGGTCCGTAGGGGCGGGGGAGTCCGTCAATCGACAGGAGCGACAGGCGGTAGACATTGTTGCGCACGATGCCATATTCCATCACGCCCATCACGCCGTCTAAGCCGTTGTCATTATGCTGTATAAAGTAATAATAGTCAAGATAATAGCCTGCGGGATTATTGCCTGAGGCGGGAGAGTGGTTTACCGTAATGCTTTCGCCTTGATAATTGATGGTAATCGGGTCGGTGCCGTCGAGGTTAACGCCTTCGGGGGCGCCGGTTATGCGGGCGTGAAACTTCACGCCGGTGGTGTAGCCCTGTATTTGTGATTCAACGGAGGGGAGAGTATTTTCGGGGATATATTTCCAGAGGAAATAGTTGTCAGTTGTCAGAGGGGTGTTGTCAGTTGTGAGTTTTAGCTCCTCCGAGTTGAGGAAGTCGATGTCGGTGCCGTTGCCTGTGCGCTTGATGGCGGCATCAGTGTCCATCACGAAGCCCGATGCTTTCTTCTCGATGCCAAACAATACAGTATTGTCATCTTTGCCGTCTACCGATGTGTGGCGGAGGCAATACATCGACTTGCTTATGTTGATGAGCTGCATCGACTCGATCTTGACTGTGTAGCCGCTCTTGCCGAGAGGATAGGTATGTGCCGGGTAGTTGAAACCGGTGCGGTCACGGTCTTTGTAGTCGACGCGCGCCACGCAGCGTTCAAGCAGCACGGGGGAGGGAGTTGTCAGTTGTGAGTTGTCAGTTGTCAGAGAGCAGTAGTCGTTGAGTATGAGGGGGTCGGAGGTGGTGAGATGCTTTGCCAGTTCGGTGTCGGTAAGTCCGTCGAGGGTATATCTCTCGGCATTTGACATCGGGAGTGCGCCGAGTTTGTCGAGCTGCACAGCATCGAGGCTCGCCACGGTGTAGGCGGCGTTCATGGTGGAGAAGCTGCCGCCGATGAGGTCGCCGAACGGCCCGGGGAGCGGATTGGCAAGCACGTACAGATTGACCGTTTTCCCGGCGATTGCCTCGGTCACGGTCGAGAGTTTCAGGGAAGTAGAGGCTGTATAACGGGTATTGTCGGAAGCGTCAGCCTTGATGGAGCTTTCGCCTATGAGGGTGTAAAGGAGGGTCTTGTTATCATCGGCTGAGGTAAACACGAGCACCATGCTCTTGATGGCACATTCTTCAGCGCTGGCGGCAAGGGTGCCGTCGCTTGACGTGCCGTCGTCCTTGGTCGAGCTGCGGGAGCCTTCCGATGCCGACGGGAGCGACAGGTCGATGCTGAAATAGACCTCCGCGTCGGGGGCTGCCGCGGGCGCGACGGGGCTGTCGTCGCTGCACGATGCAAACGCCGTTGCCGCGAGCATTGAGGTCAATATGTGCCTGAATAGATGTTTCATCATTCTGTGTTTTGCGATGCGATGATATTTATAGGGTGGAGAGAGGCGGTTTAAAAGTGAGTGTCGTTGATGCGTACTTCCCAGTCGTTGATGACTATGCGGCTCTTGACCCAGGCGTTGTCGTCGCGCTCGTCGAGGAAAAATACAAAGTTCCAGCGGTTTTCGCGGTCGAGATATTCCTGGTTGCCCATAGGCGCGGTGTCATCGTGGTTTTGCTTGAAAAGCAGCATGTAGTTTACAAGAGGGAGCTTCAGCACGGTCTCGCCGTCGCTGTGGCGGGTCACGTGGAGGGTGGGTGATACCGTCTTACCGCCGACTATGCGCGAGGTCGTGAACTCGGCGATGGCGGCATGCCATTCCTGTTCTGCTGCGGCGTCATCGGCTCTGCCCACAGTGCCTGTCGAACGGTTTTCGGCAAGATAGGGGAGGTAGGTCACCTCACCTGCGGGGATGAGATTGTTGTCGGCGTCAAAGAGGGTGTTGTCGTCGGTGATGGCGAAGTCAAAGTCGGCGTGGTCGATGGGCGAGCCGTTGAGATGCTGGAGCGCTACCTGAATGGTGTTGGTGTTGCGCATCATCTCGACCTTTGCCGACGTGGTGGCGTGGGTCGCTACCTCGAAGTCGACCGCTCCGTGGAAATGGTTGTGGAGCTGACGGCGCGCGTCGTCGGTGAGACAGTCGGGGTGCATCTCTACCTGAAGGTCGGCGAGACGGGTGTCGGCAGCGGGTGCCGACGGATGACGGAACGAGCTGCGCTCACACTCCATGCCGCCGTAAGCCACGGCGTGATACTTGCCCTCGGGGAGCTGGAGCGTCATGCGGTAGCTCTCGTCGCCAAGCCGCTCGGCTGATGTCTCGGTGGCGCGGGTCACGAAGCGTCCCTGCTCGTCGTAGACATACAGCGTAAGGCAGTCAACCTGGTTGTGGAAAGCGTTGGCGCGCTCCATGTTGTACTCATAGACAAACCGCAGGTCGACAGCCGATGGCTGACACTCGGGGAGGTCGTCGTAGAGTGCATTGCAGGAGGTCGAGATAAGCGCCATGGAGGCGGCGGTCAATGCCACCCCCATGATGCTTGTGATATGTTTAGCTATTCCTTTCATTGAAGAAAGTTAAATTGTTGCTAATTGAGGTTTTGGAGAATTTTAGAACTTGATGTTGTTGACGCGAACGCCCCATTTCTTGATTGATACTTTCACCTTCATGTAGAAGTCGGAAGTTTCATCAGGGGTATCGGGCTTGATAGGATCCGGATCATCGGTTTTGATGGTCGGGTGACCGAGCTTGGCAATTTCGGTTACAGCAAGCTTGTAAATGTTGTTGCGCACAACTGCAAATTCCATGGGCCCCATTTCGTTTTCCAGTCCATTGTCATTATGGCGGTTCCAATAATAGTAATCGCAATAATAGTGACCACTTGTAGCTTTATAGATGGTAAATTTGTTGGCTACGAGTGCTGTGTTGATAGCATCTGTTGCGGAGGTCGCTGACTTTTGATCTTCAGTCAGACCGGAATTGTTGAATGCAACTGAAATTGCATGGGCGGGGTCTTTTGAAATAAGTGATTTAAGCGCAGCGTAGTTACCTATGATTTGACCTGCATAAGCATAAAGCGCATCACCTGCCTGCATTGCCGTTTTCAAATCGCCTTCCGTATCGGGGGTTGTAATCTCGGCACGGAATATGATACCGGTTGTATTACCATTTTTCTGAGTGACTTTGGGGTCGTGAGGAAGATTGTTGGTAAGGCAATAGCGCCAGAAATAATAGTTTCCTTCTGTTGCACTGAGACTGCCAGTTTTATCACCACGCTTATTGGTCTCTTTAACTATGTCAGATACATTTGTAAAATCTCCCCATTTGGTATTATCAAGGACTGAGTAATAGAAATATGTGTCAAATGCATCGCCGGAAGCATTTAATGCGGCTTTTTCTAAACCCCAAGGACCTACAACATAATTTGTAGCGGTTTCAGCACCAAACATTGTTGCACCCGTTGTTTTCAATCCATCGCTATTCACACGTTTAAAAAGATAAAATTCCTTACCCATATTAACCAGGTTGAGCTGCTTTATTGAAACACGCAGTACTCCATCTGCTTTGTCGGCGCGAGCCTTTGTAAGTTCGTAATAGTAATCCCCCTCTGTCCCTTTGACCTGTGAGTCGGTTACTTTTTCTGCATAGTCAAAACGGGCAACCACGCGTTCAACTTCTGTAGTTGCAATCTCAAATGCTTTATCAGCAGTGCTGTACATACCAGCCTGTACATTTGCAAGAGTCGGTAGTGTTACTGTTGAAGGCTTTGAGTTTGACATTAAAAATTTATTTGAAGTCCAGTATGTCTGAGGAGTTTTTTTGCAAATAAAGTTATCGATATTTTGACCTACGGTAAATTCTTGGGCATCGGTAGGATTACATACAACATAAAATTTCGTGTCATTATTACCGGGGTTGGTCTGAAGATAGGAAATCATGTTGTTCCTGTTGAATTGACCGGTGGCGGTATAAGTGCCATTTTGTTCTGTAAGATTATCTCCTGTAGACACGCGGGCATAGTCAACCACCGTAGAGTTTTTGTCAACAAGAATAAGCAATAAATTATTGACATTATTCTCGTTAGTTTGTCCATCTTCCGTAATGGAGGAAGGTGAAGTTGTACGGGACAGTGATGCCGGTGAAACAGTCAGGCTCATGTAGAGACCGTCGATGTTATCCGGAGTTTCGGGACCTTCGAACTTGTTGTCATCCGAGCAGGCAGCAAACATGCCGAGGGCGAGTGCCGGGATGAGGAATTTGTTAATTACGTTCATTTGTCTGGTTTTTATTGGTTTATTTGAATAAAGAAAATTTCAACTATTTAGAATCAATGTGTGGTTGCATGATATGGTGTTGTGCAACCCGTTTCAGGGTTGCGGAGGATGGGGCGGTGTTTCGCTCCACGGGCGCACCTTCGGCGCTGCCCGCGGTTAACGACATCTTGCCCCTGCCGGGGCAAATCCCACCCGGCATCATCGCCTGCTGTTGTGCGGGCGAGCTTCCACTCGCCCCTACACCGGCTTGCATCATCGCGCAAAATTTCCCGGAGGGCTCCATCGCGTAGCTGTAGGGGCGCCTGGAAGGGCGACCGCGATGCATCCGGGATGGAAATGGTTGCCTTGCGGGCGGTTCCCATGCTGCTCATGAGCAAAATTTCCCGGAGGGATAATCTGCGTTTAGCCGTAGGTTGAGCGGAGCGATACCTACGGAAAGCGGCGGCAATAAAGATGTTTCTGAAAGAATCATCAAAAATTATATTTTCGGGAGGGCGCTGCATGGCTATTCGGTGATGATATGGAAATGCTTTCCGTCGGCTTTGATGAGGGCGTCGAGCTGCGCTGCGGCGTCGGCTGCCTGCGGTGTCGCCGGTACTGCGCCGAGAGCCTCGACGGCTGCGGGGCGGTCGCCCGAAAGGGCGGTGAATATCGCGCGGGCATACTGTGCCTCGGCTGAGTCGCCTGCCTTGGCGAGGTAACGCTCTGCATTGCGCAGGTCGCGGCGCTGCATGGCGGAGTTGGCGGCGTTGAGGTTGGCGGTGGGGTCGTCGGGATACATCCTTACGGCGATTTCAAACGCCTCGTTGTAAAGGTCGCTTCCAGGCTCCTGCGAGAGCCCGGCAACATACAGCTCCTGGAGCGAGAGCTTCTGCGGTGCCGTGCGCATCACCTCTATTATCTCTTCGGGGGTGGTGAAGGAGCGTATGGTGTAGTCGATGGCGTAGTCGGAGTGACGGAGGGCGGGGTACACGTCGGCAAGCAGCATCTTGCCTACGGCGGGATATGCCGAGCGGAGTTTCCAATCCTTAGCGTCGGGGTCAAGGTCGGAGTCGATTATGGAGAGCAGCTCGTCGCGGCATGTGAGGGCGGTGTCGGCGGCTATGTAGGCGCGGAGTCCTTCCCAGTCCTCAGGCACGTAGGAGGTCGATATCAGCCCGGGGCGGAAGCTGTAGAGCTTCTGTACATACTGCTTGAGTGCCTCGGTACGGCCTTCGGCGAGGCGTGTGTTGTTGGCGTAGCTGCCTTCGGGCGATGCGTAGCCGGTGATGTGGAGTGAGGTGATGGTGATATCCTTGTCGGTGCGCACGGAGTCGATCGTGGCGCGTATCTTGGCAAGCTCGGCGGGGTTACGGCGGTAATCGGGGTAGATTACGGTCTTGTTGACGGGGAAGTCGATGTAGGCGCTTGCCTTGAGGGCGCGTGTCTTGACTGCCTCAGCCTTGGGGGAGATGTAGAGATATTGCGGGGCGAAGGTCTTGGGCGTGAAGTCGAGGCGCGCCACGGGTATCGCGCCTTCAGCCTCGACGGCGTTGCAGCATCCGCTCTCGCGGGTGTCGATCACAAGGCGCGCTGTCGCCATCCAGTCGCGGTAAGGGGTGTCATCGCGGTAGTTGATGGGGCGGTCGATGTCGCCTGCGCGGAGAAATATCGGGGAGGGGGCGCCGTTGCGTATGCCGTGGTAGTAGCGGTTGCGTCCGGCGATGGTGAAAGATTTCAGCCTTACTGTGTCGGCTGCGTTGTCGCTGACGAGCATGGGGGTGAGCGTGACCTCGCGGTTTGACTTCATCCGTAGCCCGGTAGCGTCGATGTCGAGCAATACAAAGAGATTACTATCGGTATGTGCTATATCTAACGGGTTTATGGTCAATGAATTACCCCCCCTATCGGCAGGGGCGTCGCCCACGGTGACATTCATCGAGGTCACTGCCGAGGCTGTGAGGAGCGTGACGCCACACAAGACGCCTGTGCAAAATATCTTTTTCATCATTGGTTGCGGTTAATAATCGGGAAGAGACTGTGTATTCAGAAGAGGTATATAAGGCTTACGGCGGCTTTGGTCGGGCCTACGTAGTCGTGGTTTTTGTCTTCGGCAATTTTTGTGCCGCACTCGGCGCAGGGGTAGACATCGGAGCGTGTGTGAATCCATCCGAGTCCTATCTCAGCCTCGATGTTCCAGTGTTTAGCGAGTATCCAGGAGTATCCGTAGGCGAGTCCGGCGCCAAACATCCAGCCCTGATAGCGGTTGTGGGTGAGGTCGGAAAAGTCGGTTCCGAGAAACTTGATGTTGTTGTGGATATTACCTACATTGTACTGACCCGCGATGGCGTGTACACCGAAGAAATGACCCTGGAAGCGATCGCACAGCCAATACCGCGCCTCGGGTTGCAGGAGCCAGTGTTTCCACTTGTGCTCGTTGATAGTCCATGCGTTGAGGTTGGCTGAGAGGTCGACGGTCCATCGTGGAGCGAGCGGCACCTCGACGCCAAGGTTGGCGACGGCTATCGCATCGTAGAGCAAATTGCTCTTGATTGCTACGTTCTGGCTCTTTACGCTAAAGCCTGTCAGCAGCAATAATAAAAACAGGACAACTCTATCTTTCACTGTTAAATCAGGTTAATTATAAATCTCAAATCAAAATCAACATAGCCGGGCGCTGGTCATTACACTGTGTGTTACGCCGGGCATGTAAGTAAAACTATCTATAGAGTCACCTCCGCAGCCGGAGGGAGACAAATATCTTCAATCTTCGTGGCGGCAAAGATAAGGTTTCTGTATTTTATTACCAAATAATTGTACAAAAAATATTTTGAAAAAGTGAAAATTTATTAGCGTAAGGGCTGAAAATGAGAGATTGCGGGCGTTTCCGGCGGTTTATCAAGGTTGATTTGGTTAAAATAGTATCAGTTTTTGGGGAGTTGTCAGAGGGGAGTTGTCAGTTGTCAGAGGGGAGTTGTCAGAGGGGAGTTGTCAGTTGTCAGAGGGGAGTTGTCAGTTGTCAGAGGGGAGTTGTCAGTTGTCAGAGTGGAGTTGTCAGTTGTCAGAGGGGTCGTTAAAGTCTCTAAGGTCTCTAAGGTCCTTAAAGTCTCCCCTCTGACAACTGAAATCTGACAACTGAAGTCTGACAACTGAAATCTGACAACTGAA
>ENA-OZJX01000010-OZJX01000010.1-human-gut-metagenome-genome-assembly--contig:-NODE-10-length-106862-cov-16.165354_pt1 | contig 106862 bp, 74 predicted proteins | sample MGYA00244177_ERZ653752 | MGnify/ENA primary metagenome ERZ653752 (study PRJEB26926, sample SAMN06165333) | human gut metagenome | biome: ENVO:00009003; feature: ENVO:2100002; material: ENVO:00002003... | reverse complement strand
CCGCCTCGCGCGCCATGACCGCCGCTGACGAGTCGGCGGTCGACGACCTGCTCGTGATGCTCTTCACACCCGCCGACGACGGCACATCGCCCGCCACGCTGTTCAAGACAGTGGAGGCGACCGGGCTTGAGGCGACCTCAGGCGGATACTCATTTGACGCCCGCATAGGCGTCGAGCCGGGAAAGACCCCGGCTCACCTCGTGCTCGTGACCGTCGCCAACGCAGCGTCGCGCGCCACTGACCTGCCCGATGTCGGGTCGACTTACGAGGCTGTGAGGCAAGCACTCACCGCCGACGCCCCGGTGCAGACCGACACCCGCCTGACCATGTGGGGCATCGCCACGCCCCCGGTCGACACGTCGCTGCGCGCACAGGGACTCGGCATAACGCTGCTGCGCGACCGCGCCCGCGTGACATTCTCCACCGACACCGAGAAAGTGCCGCCGACGCTCTTCACCCCCGCCGACATGAGGGTCTGGAAGGCGTCGACAAGGATGGCGCTCATACCGGACCCCGAAAACATCAGCGGCACAAAGGCGACCGCGCCCACAATACCCGACGGGAACGCCAACACCGGCGAGCCGCAGTGTGACCTCACCGCGGAAAACCCCAGGCTCTACATCGCCGAGGCAGACGTGCTGATGGGTGGCACCGGCGAGCCTGACGACGAAAACCGCCTCAAACGCCCCGCCATCATAATCGGCGGCTATTACCGCGGCGCGACCGAGCCATGCTACTACCGCGTCGACTTCAAGAGCGGTGAAAGCCTCATCGACGTGCTGCGCAACCACAGCTACAACATCACCGTCACAGCCGTCAACGGCCCCGGAGAGGAAACCCCCGACGCGGCGTACAACAGCACAGTCGCCTCAATCGACGCTACCATAACCACATGGGAGGACATAGACAACGACGTCGCATTTGACGGAGCCAACTGGATCGCAATGCCGCGCCATATTTCGCTTCCAGGCAATGCGGGAGCGGAAGCCTCCGTACAGTTTTCATCCAATGTTCCACTCTCAACATGGGAAATGGCATGGGGCGATAAAAATGCTACCTGGGAATCGCTCAACTTTGTCACATCCGACAAACTCGTAGATGCAGAGAATCTGTTCGCAGTACAATTTGTGACGGGCGATGACGGCTCTACAATGCTTACAGTAACCACACTGACCGATCTTCCTGATGACACCGAGTCGCTGACAAGGCAACTGTATATAAATGTGACCCCGAGGCTGCGTGTGGTAGTCAATGTAGTCCAATCATCGGCAGACAGTGCCGGGGGCCACACTCCCTGGGATGACCAGACAGTTCACGGAACGGTATGACACTCTCCGGTAACACAACAATAAAAAATATATGAAACCTAATTATTAAGAGTTACTTATGACTAATCGCATTATCATATCACTCATGATGGCGGCAGGATTGTTGACAGCGTCATGTGACCGCGACGACACTTTCACTGCGGAACTGCCTGCCGGTGACGGTATCCTGGAGGTCGATTACCGCTTTGACGGTGGAATGCCGCTGTCGCGCGGCATGGCAACACAATCCCATGAAACCGACCTGCGTCAGGCTCATATCCTGTTTTTTAACCCCGATGATGCCGATACCGACCCCGGCACATTTGTGGGATATTCCACCGTGGCTGTACCCGGAGGCAAATCAAAATTTTCGTTCGACCCGCCGGAAACCCTGCTTGACGGCGTAAAATATCGTGTCATCGCCTTAGGAAACGGCGACAGTTTCGTGCCTGCCGGAACCGGGTCGCTCGCCGAATGGCTGTCAACATATCAGGGCACGTACAAAGACGCGCTCGGCGAACTGACCGCCGTACATTCGGGCATATTCACCCGCAACACTCCGGGTGTACTGCCGATGTTTGGCAACTGGGTCGATGAAAATGACCGTCAACTTACATTCACAATCTCGCGCAATGCCGAAGGTGTCGTAACAGTGACCGAGAAAGGAGCGTTTCTCTTCTCGCGCGCGGTGTGTCGCTTTGATATCCATAATCTTGTAGGTCATCTGCTGAAAATTGAGTCGGCACGACTGGTCAACACTCGTAACGCGGGTCTGTACCTCGCCGACGGTATCAATGCCGGCGACGTGGAACCGCTCTCGACCTCCATCTCGAAACCCGCAGGCGATGGAAGTGACGGCTACATGCCGGTGACTACCGACATGACTCCCGGAGTCACTACCACACAACGTCTCGAAGCGTCGCTCTACGGATTTCCCAACACGGTAAACACCACCGTGCAAAACGACAAGTCGACCACGGCACTCATAATAGCCGGTTATTATTACGATAGCGAGAAAGGTACTTACGATGACAAGTTGACTTTCTACCGCTTTAACTATGCCAATGTAGGCGAAAGTCAGGCTCTTAAACGCAATTACTGCTATCGCGCCACAATCAAAGGCGTGAAACGGCGCGGTGCCGATGATGAAAAGGGAGCCTATAATGATTCATCTCCAATATTTGATTATGATGTAGATGAAGAATGGGGTACGACCGATGATAATTTCACCAGCGACAAAGATGGTAATTTCCTTGTCGTAAGCAAGACTCACCTGACTTTTGACGGCGATGCCAACGAAAGCGACTTTATCGAGCTGAGAGTGTCGACCAACCCCGAACTAACCTGGACCGTGGAGCCAGTTGATGAAGAGGGTAACGAAAACACCAAGTTCACCTTTGAGAAACTCGATAACAACTCGGTAAAATGCGGTCCGAATGAGAAAAACGAGACTGATTATGTGCGCTACGGCTATTACCAAATCAGAGCGGTCAACCCGAAGACCGGCGCCGATCTGAAAATGAAAGTCTACCTTATGCAACTTTCAACAAAGTACAATGTAAAGACTTTGACTGTCAATGGCAACACGGGAGAGTTTGAACAGGTGCTAAATCCGATGGGTGGCTCAGTACTATTTAAGGTGGTGACCGGCAGCAATGACAATCCGTGGGATGCGGTTGACTCCGGAGATCTTCTTATGAACTGGGACACACAGGGAATTTATTTCACCAACCACGGTAATAATAACACGACTCTCGAAATACGCGTGCCGGCAAATATCACCGGAGAAACGCGCGAGGCGACCATCATAGTATCCCTGACTAATGATCCAGAAGACAGGGTTAAACCCGTTACCATCAAATTAAAGCAAGAACCGTCACCACAACTGATGGATATAATAAACTTCCCTCCTTCAGGAGAACTCACCCTTGAATGTCTTGACCTTAGCGCAGGTAATCCTAACGGTGTCGCTCAGTTCCGTAACTTTGTCGTTAGATTGACAGATTCACGCTACCGTTACGATGTAACATCGACTTTTGACAAAGATATCGACCTTATATTGTCAACCAGCGTTTTATCAGCTGACAATCCTATGGTTGCCAATCAGGCTGGCGGTCATCGCACTAACGATAAACTTACAGCTCTCCAATCAGGAAGTTCATTCTACATCAACGCATTCCGTACCGGCCCGGGTGACCCAGAAATAACCGGGAATATAACAATCAAGGCATATAATCCTGATGACGCAGCTGCACCTGTAGAAGAACGAACATTCACCGTTCATCTTCACAGCGCAAAATGTAAGATAAACGATGTAGTAATTCTTGACGATGAATACAACATCTTAGTTGCAGACCGTAATCTGGGCGTTGAGGCTCGTGTACAAGCAGGAAGCGACAAGGAACTTATTGCGAGCTACTATAGCAATTTTGATAATTTTAAGATTACCGGAAAGTCATTTAATGAATCATTTGCAGGAACTGTAAATCAGTCCAATTTTAGTGCTAATGGTTCCATTTATACCGGATTAACGAGTAGTACAATTAGTTATGATCAGTGTAGTAATGATTTCCACACACTTTACAAGCATGTTAATTCTTTTTACAGCGACAAAGATGCATGGAAGCTTCCTTCAGTTGAAGAATGGACTAAAATAATAGAAAGATGTCGTTTTTCCAAAGGACGTGTATTTATAGTTTCTGATCTGACCGATAAAACTGAAGGGAAAGAGATACCTGTCACTTGTTGGTTGCCTTTTTATAAGAGTGGTTCATATAAAATTGTAGGTGTCGACAGTAACGTCCACTGTATTTATGCCGGCAATCCACTTCTTAGTGACGAAGGTCAACTTAACGCACTACATTTTAATACCGTTTCCAACATAATGGCTTATCCACATGCTCGTGAGAGCGGTGGAACAAACAAGACAGCAAGGGGTAATTTCTTGTTGAGGTTATTGCGACAGTTAACAACGGAGGAAACCGAGCAATATAAAACTGAAATCCTTGGATATTGATACATCTAATGGATACATTTAGAATTAAGTTGATGAGAAATAAATAATTGCAGGACGTTATCAACAATTCGCCCATAGGGCAATATATCTATCACTTTTCCGGCAAGAGCTGGCCTGTGCAGGTCGGCTCTTGCACTTTTTATGCGGCAAGTTGATTCACAAGCCGTTGTAGGGGCGAGTGGAAGCTCGACCGCATCCTCCCTCTCAGCGCGGGCAACACCTACCTCCCTCGCAGCGCGGGCTGCCTTCCAGCAGCCCCTACAGCTACGCGCCACTTCCGCCGAGAGGAAGCGGCTGCACCATGGTGCAGCCCTACCACCGGGCAAATCCCAAATAACTTTGTCACTTTTGACCTTCTGTCAATCTGTATCTCTGAAAACTGAAAACTGACAACTGACAACTGACAACTGACAACTCCCCTCTGACAACTCTCTGATCTATTTCACGGGATGTTCGTGGTGGATGACGTAGTCCTTGACTTTCTGGAAAAGGTCGGTGGCAAACACGAAGTGGCTGAGAGCCTCGTTGGTGGTCTCGTAGATAAGTTCCTTATTACCAACCCACTCGCGATGTCCTTTATTAATGAAAATGATGTTTTCACCGATGCCAAGCACTGAGTTCATATCGTGGGTGTTGATGACGGTCGTTATCTGATATTCATGGGTGATATCGCTCAACAGCTCATCGATAAGGATGGATGTCTTCGGGTCGAGACCGGAGTTAGGCTCGTCGCAGAAAAGGTATTTGGGATTGAGAGCTATAGCACGAGCGATAGCGACACGCTTCTGCATACCGCCCGAAATTTCGCTCGGATACTTGTTGTCGGCACCTTTCAGCCCTACCCTCTCCAGACAGAACTGCGCGCGATCGCGGCGTTCAGCCCAGGTCATGCGGGTGTACATCATCAACGGGAACTCGACATTGCCGAGCACCGTCTCGGAGTCAAACAGGGCGGAGCCTTGAAAGAGCATCCCTATCTCGGTGCGCAGCTGCTGCACCTCCTCGCGGTTCATCGTGAGCAGATTGCGCCCGTCATATAGAATCTGCCCTTTTTCGGGGCGCACAAGTCCGACGAGCGACTTCATCATCACAGTCTTACCGGAGCCTGACTGACCGATGATAAGATTGGTCTTACCGGTCTCAAACGTGGCACTCACCCCTTTGAGCACCTTCACCCCGTCAAATGACTTCTCAATATCCTTTACTTCAATCATTGCATCAGGAGTTTAGTAAGTATCACGTCAAAAAGCAGGATGAGAATCGAGCTTGCCACAACGGCGTTGGTGGATGCCTTTCCTACATCGAGCGCCCCACCCTTCACATAATAGCCATAGTAGGATGCCACGGAGGTAATGATTACGGAGAATACAAGCGCCTTGATGATAGTGTACCACACATACCATTCGATAAACATAGTCTGGATACCATATATATAGCGCGACACAGGAATCATGTCGGTAAACGCGGCGATAATCCATCCGCCGAAAAGACCTGTGGCTATGGAGAAAATTACGAGCACGGGTATAAACACCATGAAAGCGAGAATCTTGGGGAGCACGAGGAACTGCGCCGAGTTGATACCCATGATCTCCAGCGCGTCAATCTGCTCGGTCACGCGCATGGTGCCGATTTCGGAGGCGATATTTGACCCGACTTTGCCGGAGAGTATAAGACACAATACAGCCGAGCTGAACTCAAGCAGAAGGATGTCGCGGGTGGCAAGACCGGTAGAGTAAGCGGGCATAATCGGCGAGGTCATGTTAAGCTGCATCTGGATACATATCACCGCACCGATGAAAATCGAGATTACGATGGTAAGAGGTATCGAGTCGATGCCGAGCTTTCCAATCTCCTGAACGAATTTGCGACCGAACACCCTCCATTTCTGCGGGAGGGAAAATACACGGTGCATGAATATGCAGTAGTTGCCGAAGGTTTCTAAAGATGATTCGATAAACATAAATACATAACGTCTATATCGCCGCAAAGTTAAGGATTTTTCTTGTGTTGTAAGGGATTTTTTATTTACTTTGTGTGTCATAAAACTCTAAAACCGTAGTCGAAAATGCTTGTAATTGGTATTGCCGGAGGAACAGGTTCCGGTAAGACAACCGTGGTCAACAAGATTATCAGCAGCCTTCCCGCAGGCGAAGTGGCTGTGATTCCGCAGGATTCATACTATAAGGATTCCAGCCATATCGCACCCGAACTGCGCTGCAACATAAACTTTGACGAGCCGGCGGCAATTGAATGGTCGCTTCTGGAAAAACACATCGACATGCTTCGCCGGGGCGAGGCAATCGAGATGCCTACCTACAGCTACCTTACCTGTACACGCCAGAAAGAAACGGTGCATATCGAACCGCGCGACGTGGTGATAGTGGAAGGCATACTTGTGCTGACACAGCCGGAACTGCGCAAGGCGATGGATATAAAAGTGTTTGTCGACGCTGATGCCGATGACAGGCTCATACGCGTCATCGCCCGCGACTGCATCGAGCGCGGAAGAACCCCGCAGATGGTAATCGACCGCTACGAGGGGGTGCTGAAACCGATGCACCAGCAGTATATCGAGCCGTCGAAACGCCACGCCGACCTCATCATACCGCAGGGAGGCAACAACACTGTCGCAATCAACCTGCTCACCGACTACATAGCCAGCCGCCTGCATCTTGCCGGAAAATGGCTGCCACTGATTAAATGATTCACTTATGGATGAAACTACCCTGACCAATGACCCGGCGCAGCAGCCGGAAGAAATCATAGCGGAAACAGCCGAAGCCACAATAACGGAGTCGGGCGACCCCGATGCGGGAAAGACACTGTATGAAGGTAATATGGTGTTACGCACCGAAAATCTTGTAAAGAAATACGGCAAGCGCACGGTTGCCAACCACGTGTCAATCAATGTGACCCAGGGAGAGATTGTTGGACTTCTCGGACCTAACGGAGCGGGCAAGACCACGACATTCTACATGACTGTCGGTCTTATCACCCCCAATGAGGGCGAGATATACCTCAACGACCTTAACATCACGAAATATCCCGTGTACAAACGCGCACAAAACGGTATCGGCTACCTTGCACAGGAGCCGTCGGTGTTCCGCAAGCTTAGCGTGGAAAACAATATCAGGGCGGTACTGGAGATGACCAACACATCGAAAGAGTATCAGCAAGAAAAGCTTGAAAGCCTCATCTCGGAATTCCGTCTGCAAAAAGTACGCAAAAACCTTGGCGACCAGCTGTCGGGCGGCGAGCGCCGACGCACCGAGATAGCGCGCTGTCTTGCCATCAACCCGAAATTCATCATGCTCGACGAGCCGTTTGCGGGCGTCGACCCTATCGCGGTGGAGGATATACAATCGGTGGTGTATCACCTGAAAGAGAAAAATATCGGCATCCTCATCACCGACCACAACGCACAGGAGACACTGCGTATCACCGACCGCGCCTATCTGCTCTTCGAGGGCAAGATACTATTTCACGGCACTTCGGAAGAACTTGCTGAAAATCCTACCGTACGCGAGAAATATCTCGGTCGCGACTTTATGTTCTATCGCAAGAAGTTTGACGACTGATAAGGTAAATCAGCGCGGCTGTGGCAAGTGCGCTCACGACAGCGATTGTCACATCGAAGGCGGAGCCGCCGGTGGCGAAATTATTGGCATCGGCACTCACTGCGCCCTTGTTTATCAGCCAGAAATTAATCACCACGAGCGAATTGTTGAGCGCGTGGGCAAACACCGACGACCAAATCGAGCCTGACCAAAGGACAAGATAGCCGAAAAACGCGCCCATCAACAGTCTGGGAAAAAAGCCGAAAAACTGCAGATGTACCGCACTGAAAATGAAAGCGGTAGCCCACACCGCCGCATGACGGTTGCGCATGACAAACGCGAGAAGCGGCTGCAGACCGCCACGGAAAAACAATTCCTCTGCAAAACCTGTAAGCACACCCATTATCAATACCGACACCACAAGGTCTCCCACCGAAGTGCCCTGCATAATGCCCTCCACAGTGGCTTTCGCGGCATTTTCACTATTGCGCAACACCGTTTCCAGTCCCTGCCATGACTCCGGAAGATGAATAGCCTCGTTCCACGCCACGATATTGTTCATGGCGGGTATGGAAACAACCGCGACAAGCGTAATCATAACAATCATCCTTACACTCACTTTCCTGTCGATACCGATGACACGCAAAGGAGTGACCGAAGCTATCACCATTGTAAGCAACACCGGCAGTACAAAGACAAATATATCCTGGATGACAATCGCGCAACGCAAACGCCCGACAGTACCGGTGCCGACAAGACTTATCAATATCGAGCCGAGAATGGTGGAAAGCACCCACCAGCACACAAACAGGAACAGACTTTTACCGGGTGTCACCCGCAATAATTTTTCCATAAACATATAGGTTTTTACACAATAGAGGGTGTTGCAAAACTATGATTTTATCCTAAATATAGTGATATCGCTTTGCAATGTATGACCGGAAAATCCCCGCAAGGGGATTAATCCTGTTAACCGCGGGTAATGCCGACGGCTTACCCGTGGATCAATGGTCTCTCCTATTGACTCAACCCTGAAACGGGTTGAATTGTCACTCGATTAACACACATTTATGCAACCCGTTTCAGGGTTGTGCTATTGTAGTGAGCATCGTTAACCACGGGTGCCCCATACGGGGCTACCCGCGGTTAACGACATCTTGCCCTTTCAGGGCTAAGTTCTTAATAAAATCTTGTAACACCCTCTCATATAACTATTAACTATCAGATGATTTTGTCGAGGGAATCGGTGTTTGCCTTCACATCATCGTCAGTGACAAAATAGTTCTGCAGGTCGCCCGATATATACGAGTCGTAAGCCGCCATGTCAATCAATCCGTGTCCCGACAGGTTAAACAGAATCACGGGCGAAGTGCCCTCCTCCTTAGCCTTCTTTGCCTCGCGGATAGCAGTGGCGATGGCATGGGAACTTTCGGGCGCAGGGATGATGCCTTCCGACTGTGCGAAGAGCGTAGCTGCGGCAAATGTCTCCAACTGCGGAATGTCTACAGCCTCTATAAAACCATCTTCCTTAAGCTGGCTCACAATAGCGCCGGCCCCGTGATAACGCAGACCTCCGGCATGGATGTTAGCAGGCGCGAAATTATGTCCGAGCGTGTACATCGGAATCAATGGAGTGTAACCCGCCTCGTCACCGAAATCATATTGCATCACGCCGCGTGTGAGTTTCGGGCAAGAAGCCGGTTCGGCAGCGATAAAACGGGTATTGCGTTCGCCCGCAAAATTATGGCGTATGAAAGGGAATGTGATACCGGAGAAATTACTGCCTCCACCGAAACATCCTATCACCACATCGGGATATTCACCTGCCATCTCCATCTGCTTCTCAGCCTCCAGACCGATTACTGTCTGATGAAGTGCCACGTGATTAAGCACCGACCCAAGCGTGTACTTACAGTTTGGTGTCGACTGCGCAAGCTCCACAGCCTCCGAGATAGCAGTGCCGAGCGAACCCTGATAATGCGGATTCTCTGTAATAATCTTTCGACCAGCCTTTGTCGACATACTCGGTGAAGCTATGACCTCGGCACCATAGGTCTGCATAATCGAGCGGCGGTATGGCTTCTGATGATACGACACCTTAACCATATACACGGCAAGTTCAAGTCCGAAATGACGTGCAGCAAGCGAGAGCGCCGCACCCCATTGTCCGGCGCCGGTCTCAGTGGTGATATTGGTGACACCCTGCTTTTTCGCATAATATGCCTGCGGTATTGCCGAGTTAAGTTTGTGAGATCCGACAGGGCTTACACTCTCATTTTTAAAATATATATGGGCGGGAGTATCAAGAGCCTTTTCAAGCCCGCGGGCGCGTACAAGTGGTGTCGGTCGCCATATACGGTACATCTCCCTTACCTCGTCGGGAATCTCTATCCACCTGTCGGTGTCGTTAAATTCCTGACGTGAGGCTTCCTCGGTAAACAACGGGAAAAGATCTTCCGCCTTCAGCGGCTTCTTTGTCACGGGATTAAGCAGGGGGCGTGGCTTGTTGGGCATATCAGCCATCACATTATACCATGCCTCGGGAATATCCCTCTCTTGTAAGATAAATTTCTTTGAGTCCATAATAGTAAAAAACAGAAATTAAATATTGTCAGATGGTCTTGTCGACACGCCATGTAAACGCCCTCAGACCGAGCTTGGGTGTCTCCATATCCCATTCGTGCAACTTATTCAACACAGTGTCAACACGCGAATCCTCGACAATCGTTATAATCGCCGAAGCGAGCGAAGGCCAGGCGTGGGAGCCGAAATGCGGCTCCCCGTCGTTAGTCCCCCTGCCCTGCACCTCCTGCCAAGAAGTGAATCCACGGCAGTTATTACGCTGAAGCATATCGATTATACGTTCATAATATGCCTGGTCAAATGTTATCAATATCGCTTGCATGAGCTATGATATGTCTTATTAAGATTTAACAACACGGTTGTCATCGACCACGATTGCGCGCATCTTCTTGCGGTTGCGTCGCACTCCGTTGTAGGCAAAGATACAATAAAGTGCCGGAACAAACAAGAGGGTCAATATCGTGGAGAATGTAAGACCGCCTATTACCGCCGTACCCATAGGTCGCCACATCTCTGCTCCCTGACCTGTGCCACACGCCATAGGCACCATACCGAGTATGGTCGTGAGGGTGGTCATCACCACAGGACGCAGACGTGATTTACCTCCTCTAATCACCGCTTTGGTGATTGACATGCCGCGTTCACGGTTAAGTGATATATAGTCGATAAGCACGATACCGTTTTTCACCACGATACCGATAAGCATAATGGCACCGATCATCGACATGATGTTAAGGGTGTGACCTGACAGCCACAGGATTATGAACACACCTGAGAACGCGAAAAGAAGCGATGTCATGATAATGCCCGGATAGGTGTAGCTCTCAAACTGCGCCGCCATCACAATATATACAAGAATCACGATAAGCGCGGCAAGCATCAACAGGTCACGGAACGAATCCTGCTGATCCTCATAGCTACCTGCGATATTGATGCTGATACCCGACGGAAGTTCCATCTTGTCAATCTCCACCTGCGCTTTTTCAACAATCTCGCTCATAGGCACATCGGCGACTACCGCGCTGACCGTTATGATGCGCTGACGGTCCTTACGCTCGATGGTAGGCGGGGTAAAACGCTCGACCACCTCACCCACATCCTTGATGCGGACAGCCTGACCGGTAGGCGAATAGATAAGTATATTCTCTATATCCTGCAATGACGTACGCTTTTCGGGAGCATACATCACCTTTATGTCATACTCCTCTCCATCCTCACGGTAAAGCGATGCGATAGAACCGTTGATGCGGTTGCGCAGATATGTTGCGGCAGTCTGCAAGTTCAATCCATAGAGAGCGAGTTTCTCGCGGTCGAAATCCACCTGGTATTCAGGCTGATAATCGGAGCGAGACACACGCACGTCGGCAGTACCCTTGATACCCGACAGAAGGCGCACAAGCCTCTGTGCTACAGTATCGGTCTCCGTAAAGTCATAACCGTAGACCTCGTAATCGAGCTGTGACTGACCGCCCATACCCATACCGCCGCCGACAGTTACCTGTGCCTTGCGGAATTCGGGATAGTGCAACAGGTCGTTACGCATGAGGGCGGCAATCTCGGTGATTCCGCGTTCACGGTCGCCCGGATCGAGGAGGCGTATATTTGCCGATATGATGTGAGTGCCGTTGTCACGCAACGAGGCAAAAGTATTGTCACTTGAAGCCGAGCCTGTGGTGTAGTTCATCACCAGAATCTCAGGATATTTCTCGCGCCACTCGGCATAGAGGCGCTCCATAGCGTCTTTGGCTATCTCGACACGGGTACCGATCGGGAGTTCAAGATTTACAGAAAGGCGCGCGTCGTCGGCAACAGGGAAGAACTCGGTACCTACACTTTTCATCAGGAAGATAGAGCCGACAAATGTAGCGAGGCATATCACAATAGTCACGGTCTTATGCCCCACCACCTTTCCGAGCAACCACGCGTAACCGTTGTCAAACGCATCAAGACCCTTACGTATCGGAGTATAAAGGACCGTATATATCTTTCCATGCTTGACATCCTTACGCAGCAACTGCGAGCAGAGCATCGGGGTAAGCGAGAGCGCGCACACGGTAGAAATAATCATCATGATGGTCACCATCCATCCGAGCTGGCGGAACAGCACACCGGTCATGCCGGTTACAAGCGTCAGCGGGAAGAACACAGCGATAAGCGTAAGCGTGGAGGCGATAACCGACACGGCGACCTCGTTTGTGCCATGCACGGCAGCCTGCTTCGGGTCGGAACCGCGCTCAATATGGGTAGTGACATTTTCCAACACCACAATCGCGTCGTCGACCACCATACCGATAGAGATGGAGAGTGCCGAAAGCGACACGATGTTGAGAGAGTTGCCCGTGACGGCAAGATAGATAAATGACGCGATAAGCGATATAGGTATGGTAATAGTGATGATAAGTGTGGCTCTCCAGCGACCGAGAAACGCAAACACCACAATAATCACAAACAGCAACGCGTAAAGCACCGTCTCGACAAGTGAGGCGATGGTGTTGCGTATGTTATCGGAGGTGTCGACAATCACTCCGAGCTTCACATCGGAGGGAAGACGCTTCTGCAATGAGGGAAGCATCTTCATGACCTCTTCGGAAATCTGCACGGAGTTGGCTCCCGACTGCTTCTGCACGATAATCATCGCGCCTTGCTCGCCGTTGTTGAAAGTCTCCTGAGCGCGTTCCTCAAGGGTATCCTCGATACGTGCCACATCACGGAGATAGATATTTTTACCACCCTGCGATGCCACGACAAGGTCTTTAAGATGGTCGGTCGATGAAAACTCGCCCTGAACACGCAAGGAGTATGTATCGCTACCGATATCAAACGAGCCACCGGGGATATTACGGTTTTCAGCGGCAATCAGAGCGGAAATGGTCTCTACAGAAAGGTTATAAGCCTCAAGACGTTGCGGGTCCACGTAAATATGCACCTCACGTTTCGGAGCACCGGAAATCGACACGGAGCCGACACCGCTGATACGCGCCAGGGGGTTGGCGACATTCTCGTCAAGTATCTTGTAAAGACCGGGCATACTCTCCTTTGCCTGCACCGACAGCATCACGATAGGAATCATGTCGGAGCTGAACTTGAATATGATGGGATTTTCAGCCGCATCGGGGAGCTGACTCTTCACCATATCGAGTTTGTCGCGCACATCGTTGGTGAGCACATCGATGTCCTCGCCATATTCAAATTCAAGAGTGATAACGGAGATATTTTCACGCGACTTCGACGTGATATGCTTTAGGTCATTGACAGCATTAAGACTGTTTTCAAGCGGTCGCGTCACATTCTGCTCTATATCAGGCGCACTCGCACCCGCGTAGGAGGTCATCACCATGATAGTGTTGGTCTCGACATCGGGATAGAGGTCGATAGGTAGCGTCGAGAGCGAAAACAGACCCAGGATGACCACAGCCACGAAACATAGCGTGGTCATGATAGGGCGTTTCACCGCACTTGCATATAAACTCATTTCGTCAGTGTATAAATCGGTTTATTACTTATCTTTCTTAATCACATTGACTTCCATGCCGTTGGCGAGACGCGACTGACCGGAGATTACAACCTCCGCACCATTTTCCACGCCTGATATAAGCTCGTAGGTGTCGCCGAGACGCTGACCTACCTTCACGTTGTTGAACGACACTTTTCCGTCGGAATACACATATACATATTTCTCACCGGAGCCGGTCTGCTTGACAATGGCGCGGTCAGGCACGACGACACGGTTTTCGGTGCCGAAATTCATCACGACACGGGCAAACATGCCCGGGCGTACACGCTCATCACGGTTGGCGATATTGACCTCTACGGTAAATGTACGCGTGGCGGCATCAATGGTGGGATGTATCAGCTCGACAACACCCTCAAACCTCTCGTCGCCATACACGTCAAGATAGACATCGACCTTCATGCCTTTGTGTACCTTCGTAAACTCGTTTTCGCTTACATTGATAAGCACTTTCACAGGCTGTATCTGCTCGATGGTCAGTATAGGGAGTTGAGCGGTCATGTCACCGGCATCGTAATTACGTTCGGTGACAACGCCGGATATAGGCGACACAAGGAATGTATTTTCAAGCTGGTTGTCGTACTGTCGGCGCGCGGCGTCAAGCTCGGTCTTCATCTGGTCGACCGCCTGCTTTGTGCCACCACCTATGTTGTAAAGCTCAAGTGCGCGGTTATATTCACGCTCGGTATTGTCAAGCCTCACCTTCAGCTGGTCGATGTTCACATTGTCAAGCACAACGAGACGCTGCCCCCTTGCCACCTTTGAACCGACATCGACAAGAATCGACTTTATACGGTTGGGGGTGGAGGTGGTGATATTGTTGGTCTTGTAAGCCTCTACCGTGGCAGTATATGACACAAGCTGGCTTACACTCTGTTCATGCACCTGAAGTATCTCTACATTAGGCCGCTCGTCGACCGCCTCTTTGGCGGCATCATCCTTTTTCCCGCCACAAGAAGGGAGCGTGGCAACTATAATTGCGCCGAGCATCAGGCATGAAGCGACGCTGAGTATTCTGACTGACATAATCGTGGATATGTGATTGGTTGTTTTTATTCGGGTAAATTACTGTATTTTTCAAGGTCGGCATTACCAAGAAGCAGTTCAAGCTCACTGTTGGCGATAAGATAATTGTATATCGACTGGTAATAGGCGAGGCGTGCCCGTGTAAGTGCAAGTTCGGAATCCCGGAGGTCAAGATAACTTGCGGCACCGATTTCAAATGACTTCTCCATTATCTCGTGAGCCTTTACCGCTTGTGCTACACTCTCGGAACTGCTTGCAATCTGTTTGACGTTTTTCTGGATATTATCCACTGCAAGGTCAACCTGCATCTTTATCGAGCGTTCAAGATTTTCACGTTGCCAGCCCATTTCCTCTACCTGGATACGCGCCTGTTTTATCTTGAAATAACGCTGTCCACCCTGAAAAATAGGGAAATTCAACGACAGCCCGATAACGGAATATGGATCCCACCGGAAATTGCGCAACGGATTACCGTTGGATGACGATGTCCAGTTATAACTTGCGGAGAGCGCGAGTGTCGGATACCATGCCATCTTCTGTATAGTGAGTGCGTTACGGAGCGACCGTGTCTGCAAGTCAAGTGTACGCAAGTCGGTATTACCCTCAATCGAAGAGGTATTGAGATTAAGAGTATGTTCATACATATCTTTTTCATAATCGGCAAGAGCTGTAGTCGCTTTAACGACATGCGAAGCATCGATGCCCATGAGTATGGCAAGCTGCAGCCGTGCCTGCTTTATGGCGATTTCACCCTGCAAAAGTTCGGGCTCTACATTTTTCACCTGTACGGCAGAGCGGAGCACATCATATTCAGAAGCGGTACCGACTTGAAATTTCTTCTCATAAATCTTATGATTGAACACCGCGTTATCATAGTTTTCCTTAATCACGCGATGACTGTCTTCAGCAAGCAGCAACGCATAATATGCCGACTTTATCTGATTGACGAGCGACAGGCGTGATGCTCGTGCCGCCTCGACATTCTGCAATATCTGGCTGTCGCTGAGTTTAAGCGATGCCCAGAGCTGCGGGGCTATCAACGGCAACGAGGCATTGAAACCGACCTGATAGCTATTGTCAAGACCCATCTTTATACCACTGTTTTTACCTCCTCCTGATGATGCCCCTCCGGCTGCCGCTCTCGAGGCGGAAGAGGTGTCATCACCGCTTTCCCCGGTGTCACCGCCGGGTTTGTCGCCTCCACCCATCATGGAACCGAAGCCGTCCATATTCATGTAAGCGACCTGTTTCGCTATCATGCGGTTATAATTTCCACCGAAATTAATCGTTGGGAGTAACTGTCCGATTGTCTCTTTCTTCGCGTAGTCAACGCGAGTCACCTCCATATCGGCGACTTTCACCGTGGGACTTTCCGACAATGCAATCGCTATACACCGGTCAAGCGACAGGGCAAGCGTGTCAGGCTGCGATTCCTGAGCCGCCACCGGCAGAGCGAAACACAATCCAAGTAATGACAGTCCCGAGGCAACAATACTATATTTCATGTGTCGTGTTTAGTTATTTAATAAACAAACTTACTACATATATACTCTCTGTACAAATCCGACATAAATAATATTCCAAAAGAGACAACAGATTATCCCTTTTGGAATATTATTAAGCTTTAAATCCAATTTTGAGGTCAGGAATTTGCCTAATTCAGTATCTTGTATCCGGCATCCTGGAGTCCCTTGCGTATGATGTCGATATGTTCCTGATTACGTGTCTCCATGACAAGGCGCAAGGAGCAGCTTGTAATCGGGGTGTCTACACTGATGCGTTCATGAGTGACCGATATGATATTGCCGCCAAGCTCTCCTATAATACGGCTGACATCGGCAAGCACACCGGGCTTATCAAAGAGGTCAATATTAACGGCGTAGTTTCTGCCGCTCTTTATAAGACCACGGTTTATGACGCGGCTCAAGATAGTGACATCGATATTACCGCCTGACACGAGACATACCGTACGCTTGCCCTTTATAGGCACTTTGTTAAACATCGCGGCGGCTACCGCAACCGCGCCGGCACCTTCGGCAACCAGCTTCTCCTGCTCCATCATGGCAAGAATAGCTGCTGAAATCTCATCATCGCTGACAGTGACAATCTCGTCGACATATTTGCGGCAGAGTTCAAATGTATTTGTTCCTGGCTCTTTTACCGAGATACCGTCGGCAACCGTAGAAACCTTTTCAAGACACTCTATACGGTCGTTTTTAAGCGACTCTACCATGCTCGGCGCGCCTGCAGCCTGCACTCCATATATCTTCACATCCGGGCTTACCGCCTTAATGGCAAATGCCACGCCCGAGATAAGACCGCCCCCACCTACAGGTACAATCACAGCCTCGACATCGGGCATCTCATCGAGTATCTCAAGCCCGATAGTACCTTGACCGGCTATCACAAGGGGGTCATTGAACGGATGAACAAACGTATAGCCATGCTCGTCACGCATCTCAAGGGCGCGCTTGTAGGCATCATCATATACCCCGGGCACCAGGCACACCTCGGCGCCATACTTCTTTGTCGCCTCTACTTTGGAGATAGGCGCACCCTCCGGAAGACATATTATCGACTTTATGCCGTTAGCCTTTGCACCGAGAGCCACCCCCTGCGCATGATTACCTGCTGAACATGCTATCACTCCATGAGACTTTTCTTCGGGAGAAAGCTGGGAAATCTTATAGTAAGCACCGCGAAGCTTGAACGACCCGGTGTGTTGCAGACATTCCGGCTTAAGATACACCTCACTTTCAGGATTGATTTTTGGAGCACTGATAAGCTCTGTGTGACGGACAACACCTTTCAAGACATGTGCCGCCTTGTATATGTCACTTAGAGTAAGAATTTCTTCTGACATTTCTTATTAATTTTACATTGCAAATGTAGCAATTATTCTTTATAATTTAATATGTTTTTATTGGTAATTTGCCTCACAAACACTATCTTTGCAGCAATTAATTCCAAATACAATTCAAGATGAAAAAGTTAGAAAGTCTCGTAGCCGAAAAATTATTAAAAATCTCAGCAATCAAATTGCAACCCGATATTCCTTTCGTTTGGGCTTCAGGCTGGAATTCACCTATATATACCGACAATCGCAAGACATTGTCATATCCTGAAATGCGCAGTTTCATCAAGGTTGAGCTGTGCCGCGTAATCATGGAAAATTTCGAGGCACCCGACGCTATCGCGGGCGTTGCCACCGGTGCCATCGCACAAGGAGCGCTTGTTGCCGATACACTCGGGCTTCCATACGTATATGTACGTTCCACCCCGAAAGACCACGGTCTTGAAAATCTTATCGAAGGCAATCTCAAGCCCGGTCAGAAAGTCGTTGTAATCGAGGACCTCATTTCTACCGGCGGCAGCAGCCTTAAAGCTGTTGAGGCTATCCGCAACGCAGGTTGCGAGGTAGTGGGCATGGCTGCGATTTTCACCTACGGATTCCCTGTCGCCGTGAAGCGCTTCAACGAGGCAGGCGTCAAGCTCATCACTCTAAGCAACTACAATTCAATGCTTGAAGCAGCTCTTGAAACCAATTACATAAAAGAGCAGGACCTTGAGACCCTGAAGGAATGGCGCAAAGACCCTGCAAGCTGGGTACCCAACAAGACTAACGCCGACTAATACTCCTCTCCCCCAATTAATCAGACTTAATTTTATGACTACATATTCAAGCAAACCTGTCGATGTGGCAATGCCCGCGTCGACAGTATTTGACCGTATAAGCAATCTTGGCACTTTTCAGGAGCGAATCGACCAACTGCCCGAAGATGTCAAGGCAAAGATAGGTTCGGTGACATTTACCGAAGATACAATCGTGATAAACGCCGCTCCCATGGGCGACATGACACTTCGCGTAACTGAACGCATACCGGCGAAACGCATTGCGTTGACAGCCGAAAACGCTCCTGTACCTATCATACTTTCAGTGAATCTTAACGAGAAAGATACCGAGACTACGGAAGTGGTCACATCCATCGACGTGGAGATGCCCGCCATGCTCCGCCCCATGGTAGGACCGAAGCTTCAGGAAGCCGCCAACAAATTCGGCGACATGATAAAGAATCTTGCTTTCGTGAAATAACGGCAAGATTTTAATCCCCTCTTCATCATCTTCACCACTTTAATATGGCATCAAAACTTTGGGAAAAATCCACGACAGTAGATCATGACGTGGAATCATACACTGTCGGTCGTGACCGCGAGATGGATCTTTACCTCGCCCCCTACGATGTGCTTGGTTCTCTCGCCCATATAAAAATGCTTGAATCGATTGGGCTGTTGACTCGTGACGAGCTTGACACTCTTACTCACGAATTACGGGATATATATCACGTGATTGAACAGCATGGATTTAAGATTGAAGATGATATAGAAGATGTACATTCCCAGGTAGAGCTGATGCTGACACGTCGTCTCGGCGACACGGGCAAGAAAATCCATTCGGGACGTTCGCGCAATGACCAGGTGCTTGTCGACCTGAAACTTTTTATCCGTTCAAGGATAGAAGATGTAACCAAGGCTATGACGCGCTTGTTCAACACCCTGCTCGAACAGAGCGAGCGCTATAAAAATGTGCTTTTGCCCGGTTATACCCATCTTCAGGTCGCTATGCCGTCGTCATTCGGACTGTGGTTTGGCGCATACGCTGAATCGCTTGTCGATGACCTTACCGTGTTGCGCGCCGCTTACGACATAACCAACCGCAACCCGCTCGGTTCTGCGGCAGGCTACGGGTCGTCATTTCCCCTTAACCGCACCATGACCACCAGTCTGCTCGGATTTGACAGCATGGACTATAATGTGGTATATGCCCAGATGGGGCGCGGAAAGACGGAAAGAATAGTGGCACAAGCACTTGCGAGCGTTGCCGCGACCATCGGTAAACTTGCCTACGACGCCTGCCTGTTCAATTCCCAGAACTTCGGCTTTATAAAACTACCTGATGAGTTCACTACCGGGTCATCAATCATGCCCCACAAGAAAAATCCCGACGTATTTGAACTGACACGCGCAAAATGCAACAAGATTCAGGCATTACCGTACGAAATTACCCTTATCACCAATAATCTGCCGTCAGGCTATTTCCGCGACCTGCAGCTCGTAAAAGAGAATTTCTTGCCGGCGTTTGACGACATCATCGCGATAATCGGCATGGTAAATGCGATGACGGCTCAAATCAAGGTCAATGAGTCAATCGTCGATGACGACCGCTACCGTTACATGTTCTCGGTAGAAGAGGTTAACCGTCTCACACTTGAAGGGATGCCTTTCCGCGATGCCTATAAGAAAGTAGGTCTGGAGATAGAAGCGGGTAAATTCAACGCCGTCAAGGAAGTTCACCACACCCATGAGGGGTCTATCGGCAATCTTTGCAACGACCGGATAAAGGCTCTCTACGACAAGACTCTCGCGGAATTTAATTTCGAGACATATCACAGCGCGTTTGCAGCTCTGCTCGGCAATAAATAGCAACAACATGAATCTGCGCCCCGAACCACGCAAGCCATACATAGCCGACCCGTCGCGCTATGAGAAAAATATGCCCTACCGCCGTAGCGGCAAGTCAGGATTATGCCTGTCGGCGCTTTCCCTGGGATTCTGGTGGAATTTCGGGGAAGACGAGACATTTGCATCGTGTCATGAACGCGTCACAACAGCGTTTGATAACGGCATAACGGTGTTTGACCTTGCCAATAATTACGGTCCGCCTTTCGGGGCGGCAGAAGAGATGATGGGGCGAATAATGTCCCGGTCACTTCACACTCACCGTCATGAAATGGTAATCACCAGCAAAGCGGGTCACGACATGTGGGAAGGTCCTTACGGCGACGGCTCGTCACGGAAAATGCTCATGACATCTATTGACGAGTCATTGTCGCGCATGGGCATCGACTACGTGGACATATTCTACTCCCACCGTTATGACGGTATCACTCCGATAGAGGAAACCATGCAGGCGCTCGTAGATATCGTAAGGTCGGGTAAAGCACTCTATGTGGGATTGTCAAAATATCCCGCCGACAAACTTGCTGAGGCACTTGCATATCTGCATGACGCACATACCCCCTGCATCATCTATCAGGATAAGTCTAACATGCTTGTCAACAATCTGACCGACGAACGCCGCGAAGTGCTTGAATCATTTGGCGCGGGTTATACGGCATTCAGCCCTCTTCAGCAAGGAGTGCTGACCGACAAGTATCTGAACGGCATTCCTGAAAATTCACGTGCCGCCAATGATAAACATCTGCACCGCGCCGACATTACTCCCGAACTTGTAAAGAAGCTCCGGCATCTCAATGAAATAGCATCAGACCGCGGGCAGACGCTTGCCCAGATGGCTGTGGCATGGCTATTGAACGACCCTATGGTAACTTCAGTAATCATCGGTCCACGTACCATGTCGCAACTCATGTCGTTGCTTCCGGCGATTGAGAATACCGGGTTCAGCGATTCGGAAAAAGATGCCATCACCTCAATACTCAATTCATGAAGAGAGGTGTCACAATCATAATAGCGACGATTACGCTGCTGGCAGCGTCATCATGCGGCGAAGTCAACGACGAGCGCATACCGGCAATGAGTGTCAACGTGGAGCTGAGCAATCCGGGGTACTGGGACATATACGGTGTACACGGACTCGGACAATCGCGCACCTTCATAAGGGCAGACCGCATTCCCGCCGATTTCCCGTTTACGGCGATGACATTCACGGGATTCGGAGGCATATTGCTTGTGACTGACCTATCCAACAGTCCGCTTGCCTACGATCTCGCGTGTCCTGTGGAAGTGAGCCCTACTGTCAGAGTGAAGTTTAACCCCGACAATCTTGAGGCGCGCTGTCCGCAATGCGGGTCGGTGTACAATGTCTGTGAATATCAGGGAAGCGCCGTATCGGGCATCGCTTACGACAGAAAATATGGACTAAGACGTTACCGGGTGCTACCCGCTGCCACCGGAGGCTACAATATAGTATTCTAAAATCATTGCCCCGCACTTGCACAATCCGAAATTACTTGTTAACTTTGTCTCGCCGAATCGCCTTATGGCGTAGAGCTGCCTGAATGGTGGAATGGTAGACACGAGGGACTTAAAATCCCTTGGCCATTACGGCTGTGCGGGTTCGAGTCCCGCTTCAGGTACCGCACCGGGAAGTTGAGTCACCGCCGACACAACTTCCCAATTTTTTTATAAGCATGAATGCCGTAATAAACAATAAATACGCGAGCTACGACAAGTTCATCGAATCGATACCGGAAATTTTTGAAACCACCGGGACGGAGATATACCATAAGCGCAATATAGTCAAAATATTGCGCCACAACGGCATTGATTTTGTGGTGAAGCGTTACAAACAGCCCAATCCGGTACAACGCGTGGCATACACATTCTTCTGCCCGGGGAAGGCAGAACGTGCCTACCGATATGCAGAGCGCATGCTTGCAATGGGAATTTCCACTCCCCTTCCCGTTGCGTATATCGAGATAAAGAAATCCGGACTGCTGATTGACAGCTATTTCGTGTCAGAACTTACGACCGACAAATCATTATTTCCGGAACTTGTTGAAAAGACCGACTACGACAAGGAACTGGCACTGGATGTCGCTCGATTCATGGTCATGCTGCATGAGAATGGTGTACTACACGGCGATCCCAATCTCAGCAACATACTTTACCACACTGATGCTGACGGAACAAATCATTTCACACTCATTGACACCAACCGCACCAGATTTGGCGCCAGGTTCACACAAAATGACTGCACCGCAAACCTGATGCGTCTCACTCACAGAAGAGAAGTGCTCTCCCTCATGACAAGTGAATATGCCCGGCAACGCAACTGGGATATCGACAAGACAGTGGATGAAGTTCTTACACGGCTAACGCATTTCGAGAAACGCCGCGAGACCAGGCATCGCTTCAAAAAACTTTTGTCACCATTCAAACGAAAGTGACACACCGAGACAATTAAGAGTGATATTGTTGTCGTTCCAGTAATTATAATTGTTATCGGAGGTTATAAGTTCATACGCTACGCCGATATTCACCGCCTGACGCTGATTGGTACTGCTTACCGGGATTCTGACTCCGAGAGCCGGCTTGCAATAAAACTGCGCGTCACCGGTCATGCAGCCCTCCTGCAACCGCAAATAGCTGTTGCCGATAAGCCATATTGCGCCGAGTTTTACGTCGGCAAAGAAAGAGACTCCGCCTGTATTACCAAAATTAAACCGGAAATCGGAGAATACTGGAATCATCACCTTAGTGGAAGAATTGGAGTGTTCGCGATAACGCGCTTGACCTACATCACTCGAAAGCATGTCGCTGTTGGTCATCGCCACCTCGACTCCAAGACCGGCTCCCATAAAAAACCATGAAGAGTATTGAAATCCCTGAGAAGTTGTAACTCCTATTATATTTGCGCGGTTATCACCGAAACCGGCGACACCCGACAGTTCAATAAAACCTTTGTAATTCATGGAACCAGACAACGCAGGAGATATAACCCCCGGAAGCTGATTGGCAATCTCATAATATTGCGCCTTCGCCTGTTGTCCGACTCCAAATATTATCATGCCGACAACCACGGCAATAATCCGTCTTAAAGATTTTGTGACCATATATAATCTATTTTTATATAAATATAACGCCCCGCAATTAACTTTGTTGCAGGGTGCTATATTTATATAGTCGATTTAACGGCTGTCAGGGCTTACGGAAACACCATTTACAGTTATCGGAATTGAAATCATACTCTCCAAGTGTCGGAGTGCTGTCGGCAATCGACATCAGCACCAGATTGCCGTCATGACCGGGAACTTCCTTCGGCATTATGCGGTATGTGCCGTCGACAAGCTGTTCTATGCGCCACAACTGCTCCGGTGCCCCGGTGTATTGCGGCACTGTTATCACTTCTGCATCCGGAGTGGCTGCAAGAGCCCTTTCCGTACCTTCAATAGTAATTTTATAGTATGGCGACGTAAGATAACCACCGGCTTCAGGAACTTCGGAGATAGTCCATTTCTGATGGGGGCGGAACATGTAGTCGCCGATACGCACATTGATGTCACCGTCACTCCATGAGCCGATTACATCGTCAAGTGTCTGAGCCTTCAACGGCTGCAGAGGCTCTGTCACCGGCTCCCAGAAACGGTGCTTTCCACCTTCCATACGCTGAAAATCGACACAAAGTTCAAGGGCGTACCCACGGCGTTCTGACTCTATTTCGTATGTACCTTCACGGAAAGCCTCGCCAGCCACGGGCCAGCCATCGTTCCACAACAATGGATAGAATGCAAGCACACTCATGCCTCCGCGATTGAAATCCGCCTCAAAGTGGCACGACATTTTTTCCACGCCTTCATCCTCGACATATCTGCCGAAGTGTCCCGCACCGGTCATATTGTCGCGCGCGGCAATCACCATTTTGCCGCCACCTTTCAGCATATCCCTTCCGAGCTTGTCAAGATAGGGACCAGTGACGTTACGCGACCGCCCAACTATTATATTATATGTGGAGTTAGGTCCGTCGCAACATGTGCCGTGAGTACCGAGCAGATAGTACCACCCGTCGCGATATACCAGGTCGGTAGCCTCGCAGTCGATGGCGATGTCAACAGGCGTGTTGCCCTCAATCCGCGCACCGGTCGCCGGGTCAAGCTCCACAAGACGGATAAATCCGAAATATGTGCCGTAGGAAAGCCAGAGCCTTCCATCAATCGGGTCAAGAAGCAATCCCGCATCAATAGCATCACAATCATCACCATCCTCCGACCAAGCCACTTCAATAGGTTCGGTAAACGCAAAATCGGGGGAAGACGGGTCGAGAGTCTTGTTCCACATCGTCAGCACCGACCCTTTATGAGAGCCGCCCAACCCGCCTCCGGTGGCACTATACGCCACCAGGTAACGGTCACCTATTTTAACAGCATCGGGAGCAGCACCACGACCGGGACGTACAGCGCCACCGTGCCATGACCAGCCGTCATCGGAGATAAGTCCGCCCCCGCCGGTACCGAAAGTATAATACTTGCCGTCACACTTCATTACCGTCGACGGGTCATGAATAAACGGCTCGCCGATTTGAGCGATTGCCGATAATGACACTAAAAGCGTAGCTGTGACACCTGTCACCTTGAAAATTGAACTCATATCCCTCATAATTTTTCGACAGTAAAATCAGTTACCGGCACGCCTTTGTCATCGACAAAACGCACACAAAAGTCACTCATGCCCGGACCGTTTATTATTGCACCGCGTATAATGTTACGACCTTTTTTCAGGGTAATGCGCTTTGACATGGCATCATCAGCCACCATACGCCTATCGCCGGAGAGCATCAATACTTCCTCTCCGTCGATCCACCACATCGATGCGGAATTTGAACCCACGGCAAGCCTTACATCCTTTATCTCTTCCGGACAGTTTATAACCGTGACCGCCCAAAACAGCACCCCGTAGACCGGTTTATCAAGATTAGAAGCAAAGCGAAAAAGCTTGACATTGAAAAGTTTGCTGTCAAGTGCATGCCACCGCAGTTTCTTGCCGTCGACTTTCACCACGTCACCGTCGGCAGGCACATCGGTCGACTGCCCTTTGAAATATTCGGCGTAAAATGCGTCACGCAGATAACTGTCGGTGAACACAGTGTTGCTTCGATTAGGCTTCTCGACAGGCTCAAGCAACAACCAACGCCGTATAAAACCCTCACTGTCGGGTGCAACGGCATCAGCTTCCTGTCGCTCAAAATAATTTGGCATAGTACCGGGTAACGCAGGTCGCCCCGCATAGCCCGTAATACCCGTCACTGCAAGCAACAACATCACCTGCAATGACCTTAAGGAAAAACATATCATATTACCTCTGTTTTAACTAAAAAAATCTTATATCGCAAAGGTAACAATTAACGCCCAAACTTCAAAAAGCTGCTACAATTAATTGCGAGGGAAGATTATCGGGTGTTGCGGCTGCCGTTATATACGTCACGACCACGATGACTGCCTATGCCCATGAGTCCTTTTAGTCGCTTGAGTATCTTTTGTTTTGTAGTGAGAGGAGTCAGGTCACGTCCGGCGAGACGGCGGTCAGGCTCAATCTGCAGCCTGAGCCCGTCGGAATCAATATTGCCGACGCGGGCAATCAGCTGCTGTGTTGAAGGCTGTAACGGAGGCACTCCATCAGGGAGCGGCAACGCGCTGAAATCAATCGGGTCAGATGTATAATTTTCCCATTTCTTAGCATCTTTCACGCTAAGATATTCCTTGTCGGCAAGATAAATCTCGGCATAGGTCGACACATAAAAAGGCTCATCTCGACGATTAAACCGGAACATATCCCTCCCCCTGCCGTTTGACTCTATATTTACGGAAATTGCATCCAGTCCGCTTGCCGACAGATGATCAGCAACAACGCCATCGGTGAATTTATAGCGTATCTTGACCGATTCAAAATCAATGTGGCTTTTAAAGAACCATGACATCCCCGGCATCCAGCGACGGCTGATCGTGTCGGCAAGCACATTGACATCGAGAGTTATATTATCACCGTTTCGCCGCCAAGTCTCTGTAGGACTGTATTTACCGAAGACCGTGTCTACACCAAAAGGATTATCCTGAATCGCGCGTGGCACAGGCACCCGGTCAATGACGCCTATCCAGTCGGTCCAGGAAAAATGTTGGTTAAACCTGTCGCTCACGCTGTCAAGACCGTTGTCGTCAGAAAAATGATAATATGAATTAACCGAGAGAATACGCGGTAGTTTCCATCCCGTGAACTTCCCCTTATTTTTACGTGGTATCATAAAGTCGACCCACTTGTCACGATACAATGTCACTGTATCGGTATATGTGGTCAAGGTAGAATATTCACGCACATAGGCAAGAAGGTGAAGCACCTGTCGGTCAGCTGCATTTACAACCACTTCGGGCAGCCGGTAAAAATTTTCTTTCATCCTCACGATTGAATCCAGCGGGTTGTCAACCGTCAGCTCCTTGAAACCCATATAGCGAATCGTGAGCGGATAGGCGTCACGAGATGCAAAAGGCACTTTCCCGTCAGCAGAAGACACACCAAGCATCACGCCGCGGCTGTCAAACACAGAGGCACCCGCCAACGGCTCACCGGTATCCGAATCGACGACTACAGGATTTCCGGCGACAGTCTCTTCTGCCATCGCCATAGTCAATAGTACTGTCATCATTGCGACCGCCTCCCGGTGCCATGACATTACCGCTATCTTTAATGAATGAATGTCGACCTTTAGCATAAGCATAATAATATGTCAGCATAATGACATATCGGCGCAAAGATATTTAAAAATAAACATCCGATAGCATTAGATTGCAATTTACAACAAAATTAAACCTTCTTTAAACCTTAACACTCATGATTATACGCTCTCGAAATTTTGTAAAACAAAATTTTATTCGCATTTTAGAAACACATATTTAATTGAGGATGATAAGAATATTAACAAAATTACCATTGAAGAGGACCGAATAGATTGTTCCACCATTTAATTATATAACCAGACAAAGATTGAGAATGAAAGCCAGTATAACTGGGCTGTTGCAAAGGTGGAGCAACTGCTTCCCCTCGTAAATGAAGATACTCCGGAGACCGATTCTAACTACATCTAACTTGTGCTGTTGTCAAATCTCGTTGCCGACTATTATGAAGAGCACTATTCTGTCGGTTCGCCTACCCTGATTGACGTAATAAAGCTCCGCATGCATGAAATGGGGCTTACGCAGGCTACTCTCGCAAAATTAATAGGAGTAAGTCCTTCACGAGTTTGCGACTATCTCTCCGGTAAATCCGAGCCAACGCTTAAAGTCGGACGGACCATAAGCAAAAAACTGGATATTTCACCTTCGGTAGTTCTCGGGGTATAACAATGTCACTAACTTAAGCAGAAGAGCCATAAATCCCCGAAAGGGGGATTCATCCTGTTATCCGCGGGTAATGCCGGAGGCATACCCGTGGCTCAAGCTCCTCTCTCCTTGACTCAACCCCGGAGTGGGTTGCATAGCCGCTTGATTAGCACATATTTATGCAACCCGTTTCAGGGTTGAGTTGTTGTGGTGGTATCACTTTCCACGGGTGCCCACTTCGGGGCTACCCGCGGCTAACTTTATCTTGCCCATTCCGGGCAAAATCCTTAAGTCAGTGACATTGCGGGGTATAAAGACCGACAAATGAGATGAAACTATTCTGTGGGGATAAAAGGAAAGGGTTGAACTCAGCGATACTGTCGTTCAACCCTTTGTGTGTGGTCGGGGTGGCGGGATTCGAACTCGCGACCCCCTGCTCCCAAAGCAGGTGCGCTAACCGGACTGCGCTACGCCCCGATTGCTTAAAGCGAGGGCAAAGTTACCACATTTTTTATTTACATGCAAATTAATGACGTTAATATTCATCCCAACTACGGATTTCGATATCATCGAGGCTCAGACGGGTGAACGCATTGATAAATGCCGACGCAAGACGGGCATTGGTCAACAACGGGACATTCAAGTCGATTGCCGCGCGACGAATGCGATAACCATTGGTGAGCTCAGTCTCCGAGAGATTCTTGGGGATATTCACCACAAGGTCAAGCTCCTTGTCGTGCAGCAGAGAAAGTGCCTGCGGCTCCATATCGGGCTGGCTCGGCCAGTAAACCTTTATAGCCGGAATACCATTGTCGGTAAGGAACTGATGAGTACCGCCGGTAGCATACAGACGATACCCCGAATTGTGAAGTTCGTGAGCCGCGTCAAGCATCGCCGCTTTCTGTTTCGCAGTACCTGTCGACAGCAGCACACCCTTTCCCTTCGACGGAATACGCATGCCTACCGAGAGCATCGCCTTGAGTATCGCTTCGTCAGTATCGGCACCGATGCAACCGACCTCACCGGTCGACGACATGTCAACACCAAGCACGGGATCGGCTCCCTGAAGACGCGAGAAAGAGAACTGGGATGCCTTTATGCCTACATAGTCAAGGTCAAACGCATTTTTATGAGGCTTCTCGACATCATGACCGAGCATAACACGGGTAGCAATGTCAATAAAGTTGAGTTTCAATACCTTGCTCACAAACGGGAATGAACGTGACGCCCTCAGATTACATTCAATAACCTTGATATCATTGTTTTTGGCAAGAAACTGGATATTGAAGGGACCTGAGATATTGAGTGCCTTGGCAATCTTCTGGCTCACCTTCTTTATACGGCGTATGGTCTCCACATAAAGCTTCTGAGGCGGGAACTGTATGGTCGCGTCACCCGAATGCACACCGGCAAACTCGATATGCTCCGAAATGGCATATACCTTTATCTCGCCATTCTGTGCAACGGCATCCATCTCGATTTCCTTGGCATTCTGAATAAATTCGGTGACCACGACAGGATGCTGCTTTGACACATTGGCGGCAAGACGCAGGAAGCGTTCAAGCTCCTCACTATTGCTGCACACATTCATCGCCGCACCTGAAAGCACGTAGCTCGGACGCACGAGCACCGGAAATCCAACCTTATCAATAAACTTGTTAATGTCGTCAAATGAAGTAAGCTCGCGCCATCTCGGCTGGTCGACACCTATGCGGTCAAGCATTGCAGAAAACTTATGACGATCCTCGGCATTGTCGATTGACTTGGCTGAAGTGCCGAGGATAGGCACACCGGCATCGTCAAGGCGTGTAGCAAGGTTGTTAGGAATCTGACCGCCGACCGACAATATCACGCCGTGAGGCTGTTCCAGGTCGAGGATATCCATAACGCGCTCATAGGTAAGTTCGTCAAAATAAAGACGGTCACACATGTCATAGTCGGTCGACACGGTTTCCGGGTTATAGTTTATCATTACCGAACGCCAACCCTCTCGCTTGACTGTCATCAGAGCGTTGACTGAACACCAGTCAAACTCTACGGAGCTACCGATGCGGTAAGCACCCGAGCCAAGCACCACTATCGAGCGATGATCGTGGAGATATTGCACGTCATCGGCGGTGCCGTTGTAAGTAAGATAGAGGTAATTGGTCATTGCAGGATATTCGGCACCGAGGGTATCTATCTGCTTTACCACGGGCACGATGCCGAGCGACTTGCGGAGTGCCCTTATTTCGGCGACAGCGCCTTCCACGTCGGTCAGCGCCTCTTTGTAAAGAGCACGGGCTATCTGGAAGTCGCTGAAACCCTGCTCTTTCGCCTGACGCAACAAAGCCGCAGGCAACTGAGACGGCTCGCTGTAAGTCTCCAACTCATCAGCCGTCATCACAATATTATATAGCTTATACAAGAACCAGCGGTCAATCTTGGTAAGCTCATGTATGCGTTCAACCGAGTAACCGCCGCGCATAGCCTTTGATATTACAAATATACGCTTGTCGGTAGGATCTTTGAGCGCATGATCGATGTCGGGAATCTTAATCTCCTTGTTTTCGACGAAACCATGCATGCCCTGCCCTATCATACGCAATCCCTTCTGAATAGCCTCTTCAAAAGTGCGACCGATAGACATCACTTCACCTACCGACTTCATCGACGAGCCTATTTCACGCTTCACACCGTGGAATTTACCCAAATCCCAACGTGGAATCTTGACTACGATATAATCAAGTGCCGGCTCGAAGAATGCCGACGTCTCTTTTGTCACAGAATTTTTCAAATCAAACAATCCGTAGCCGAGACCAAGCTTCGCCGCAACAAAAGCGAGCGGATAGCCCGTAGCCTTGGAAGCCAGAGCCGATGAACGCGACAAACGCGCATTGACCTCGATGACACGATAATCCATCGATGCAGGGTCAAACGCATACTGCACATTACACTCCCCGACAATACCTATGTGACGGATAATCTTTATAGCGAGTTTGCGCAGATAGTGGTAATCCTCATTGGAAAGTGTCTGCGAGGGAGCAACCACGATTGACTCACCGGTGTGGATGCCGAGCGGGTCGAAATTCTCCATATTACATACGGTGATGCAGTTGTCAAAACGGTCGCGCACCACCTCATATTCAACCTCTTTCCATCCTTTTAGCGATTTCTCTACAAGCACCTGCGGAGAAAACGCCAACGCCTTTTCCACAAGGGCGACGAGCTGCCGCTCGTCATCGCAGAAACCGCTGCCGAGTCCGCCGAGAGCATACGCAGCGCGCACGATTACAGGATATCCAAGAGCATTTGCCGCCGCAATGGCATCGTGAACCGTACTCACAGCCTCGCTCTTAATGGTCTTGACATTAATCTGGTCAAGCTTCTTTACGAAAAGCTCGCGGTCTTCCGTGTCCATGATTGCCCTTACAGGAGTACCGAGCACTTTCACATCATATTTTTCAAGCACACCGCTTTCATAGAGAGCGACACCGCAGTTGAGCGCCGTCTGACCGCCGAAAGCAAGCATGATGCCCTCCGGGCGTTCCTTCTCAATGACTTTCTCTACAAAATAAGGTGTTACGGGAAGGAAGTAAATCTTGTCGGCAAAACCGTCGGAAGTCTGAACAGTGGCGATATTAGGATTTATAAGCACAGTCTCTATCCCCTCCTCTTTCATAGCCTTAAGAGCCTGAGAACCGGAATAATCGAACTCGCCTGCCTCACCTATCTTCAACGCTCCACTACCGAGGAGCAAAACTTTCTTTATTGAATCTTGATTCATATCGTGCAGTATTGCCGGATGTTACAACATATTTATAAACTCATCAAACAGAAACTCGGTGTCTTTCGGTCCGGAAGAAGCCTCAGGATGAAATTGTGCCGAGAAAAACGGCTTTGTCTTATGGCGTATCCCTTCATTAGTACCGTCATTCATATTGATGAAAAGCGGTTCCCAATCGTCGGGAAGCGTAGCGTTATCCACCGCGAAACCATGATTCTGAGAGGTAATATAACACTTGTCTGTGCCAACACGACGCACCGGTTGATTATGACTGCGGTGACCATAAGACAACTTGTAGGTCTTGGCACCTGCCGCCTTGGAGAGCAGTTGATTACCCATGCAGATACCACATATCGGCTTGCCGATTTCAAGTGCTTTCCTTATGTTTTCAACTGTCTTTTCAGCCATATCAGGGTTACCTGGGCCGTTGGAAATAAACAATCCGTCGTAGGGTATGGAGGTAAAGTCGTAATCCCAGGGCACACGAATCACCTTGACACCACGGCGCGTGAGGCAACGGATGATGTTATGTTTCACGCCGCAGTCGACAAGCACGACAGTCTTAGGACCTTCACCATGTACCTCTACGCGCTTGCAGCTTACCTTAGCCACCAGATTTTCAGCATTGGGGTCATAGAAAGCCACATCTTCAGCACCATCAACTATTATTTTGCCAAGCATCGAGCCATGCTCGCGAAGATGCTTCGTCAAGGCACGTGTATCTATACCGTAGACCCCGACAATCTTCTCTTCCTTCAGCCAGTCGGCGAGTGATCGGTCCGCCTGCCAGTGACTGTGATCCCAGGAATAATCCTGAGCCACGATAGCCTTGCAATGTATATGCTCGCTCTCGTAGTATTCGCTCACATCGTCTTTCTCCCGACAGGGAGGAACTCCATAATTACCAAGTATAGGATAGGTAGTGACCAGAATCTGTCCCTCATAGGAAGGGTCGGTAAGACTTTCCGGATATCCGGTCATCGCCGTGTTAAACACGACCTCGCCGGCTGTCGATGAATCATAGCCAAATGACTTTCCTTCAAAGACAGTGCCGTCTTCAAGAATCAGCCGGGCATTTTTTATTTCGCGCATACGATAGAAAATATGATGGTGGAATAACAATTATAACAATTCACAGGCTTTCTATCGTGAAAACCGTGCAAAGTTAGTAAATATTTCAATATTATCTATCACGATGCCACAAAAAATATCAAAACAGCGGCATTTTAGCTTTTCTTGGCATTTATTTTATTTCACCCGATAAAAAATGACATTTCCGGCAATACCTAATCGACAGCACTATCAGTCATAAAATTCTTAAATTCAACCGTATATCTCAGAAATTTGTTATATCTTTGCAATCAAAGCATTAACCCACCACAAATATGGCACGACCAATAAAAGAGACCCCCATACTCTATGGAAAAGATGCGGAACGATTTGAAAAATTGATTTCGCAGCCTAACCCTGTGTCTAAAGAAGAAAAAGAGAGGGCAAAAAAAGCTTACGAAATAATGAAATCCATAAGCAATTTTCAATGGTAAAATGGATCTTTCCACATTAGTACAGCTCCAAGTATCAGATGATATAGAAATCAAACCGTTTAAATGTGCAGACGAAGATTTGAATGATTTTCTTTTTGATGATGCCAAACATTTTCAAAGAGAATTAATGGCGGTGACATATCTGCTTATCAATCCAAACGAAAATTTGACTGCCGCCTATTTCAGTTTGCTTGCTGATAAAATATCATTTAATCTGTATGAAAAACGTATTTGGAACAGACTAAACAGAAACATACCTAATCAAAAGCGCAGGAAAAATTATCCAGCCGTCAAAATCGGGAGGCTTGCCGTAAATGAGCAATACGCAGGATGCGGAATCGGCACATTCATACTTGACAGCATTAAATACACCTTCACTACAGTCAAACGTCTTGGATGTAGATTCATTACGGTTGACGCATTAAGCTCAGCCACCTCATTTTATGAAAAAAATGGATTTCTCTTTTTTACAGAGGCTGACCGTAACGATGAGACACGACTAATGTTCTATGATTTAAAAAATTTTGAGTCACAAAACCAGCACTAATCATTAAATCATCACTAAGCGACAGTCGACAGTCCTTAACAAGAGCAAGCTCCTTTTCGCGCAATGATTATCGGATTGGCAGCCGCAAGTGACCGTCCCTGTCTTTAACGCCACATTCCAATCCTGCGACAGAAACTCCTCACGGCTGCTGCACCGACATCAGGCATCGCCATCGGTCAAAATGTCATATCACTTTTCCTTAATCAAACCGATGGAGGTGTCAGCCATGCATCAAATCAACAAAACACTATTATAGCTACTTCTCCACTTATCATTTTATCACAAATTTAATTATAAACGCGCTGAAAATGCGCAATATTGAATAGACAAGTGAATAGACAACAAATAATCCACCTGTTTTAATGGACTTTTTCATTAAATTTGCTAATATTTTACAATCTATTATGAGAGTTATCAGCCTAATCCTAATTACTGCTTTTATTGCTTGTGGATGTACCGGTCATACAGAATACTCACCGGCACCAATGACCGACTCCCTGTCGCATCACGAACTGGCATCCAAGATGTTGTACCACCAACCACTATTAGAATGTATAGCCGAGCAACAGAAAGCGGTCGACGATGCGCGCGAGCACCGCAGCAAGGAGCCGGCTTATGAGGTACTCTCGCAGATGGGATATATGCAATGCCGTGCCGGAAACTACCTGAAGGGACTCGAATATCTTCTGGAGGCAAATGACTCCTTGAAAAAAATCACGAACCCGGACAGCACACGCACAGAGGGCGCGGTAATGCTATTAGGAAACCTCTCCAACCTTTACACCCGTCTTGCCCTATACGACGAGGCTAAGGAGAAAAACACCGAGGCAATAAATCTATGTAAGACAATCAACAGATCACGCATTGCGGACTTATTAAGAATGAGAGCAATCATCTATGAGCATGAAAACATGCTCGATTCGGCAAATTTTTATTATGACGAAGCTCTTGCTGAATGTGCCAACATTGAAAATGAGAACCACAGAAGAAATCACACCATAGTCAACGAAAACTCTCGTGCATACTTCTATATCGAACATCCCGATTACGCCCCCGATTCAATCAGAAATGCAGTCGACGCACTTGAAAGAAATCTTGATAAATATCCCCACAGCTATTCCACCAACCTCCTCCTTAGCGGCAGAGGGCATGTACTGCTTGGCAATACCGACAAAGGATTGCAGCAGATGGAGAAAGCGGTCGAGCTGTATCGTAATGAAAGAGGAGATGAAGACCTGGAGTTCGGATTACGTATGCTCGCAATATCATACGCCACGGCAGGCAGCCACAAACTGAACAAACTATATCCGGAGGTGACAGCCCTGCACGACTCAATCATGAACCGGCAGAAAGCCAACGCATTACTCGGTAAGGATTTTCAATACCGCACAATCGAGCTTAACAATGAAATAGAGCTGATGCACTCAAAATTGCAGACAACACGACAACATATCATCTATATTATAACAATATGCGTGTTGCTGATTTCATCGACTATAATATTTCTTTTCTTCCGCAGAAAACAGCAGAAACAGTTGCTGCAACAAAAAGAGCAAAGTATCAATATGCTTATAGCCGACCGCATATCGCTCAACGCGCAGATTGACAAACTAAACAGCGAACTTAGCCAGCGGTCGACCGACGACACACCCCAAACTCTTGTCAACCCGCTATTGCTTGAAAAAGACAATGAAATACGCTTCCGTAAGATTTTCTATGAGCTTCACCCGGGATTTGTCGAGAAACTTCGCGATGACTTCCCCAATTTGACAGCGGGCAACGAACTTCTATGTATGCTTATAAAGCTGCGCAAGAGCAACGATGATATCGCCCTTGCACTCGGCATTTCACGCGAAAGCGTTGCCACAGCGCGTTATCGCCTGCGTACACGGTTCAAACTTCCGAAAGATGTTGATTTGAACGAGTTTATCCAAAACAGATGAAAACTCACGGAAATCAGTCAAGCAACGGGAATATAAATATAAACTTGCTTCCTGTCGTATAATCCGGATCTATAGTCACCGTGGCATCGATACGCTTTGCCACGGCACGACATATTGCCAGCCCCAGTCCGCCACCCTGCTTGAATTCATCAAGCTTTGTAAACCGCTCAAAGATTACCTCATGCTTGTCGGCAGGTATGCCATAACCGGTGTCAGTCACCGATACACGCATTTTCTTTTCTCCTGGCAACACATCGCAATGAAGCGTGACAGTGCCACTGATAGTAAATTTAAACGCATTATGCAGTAAATTCACTACCACCAGTTCCACCATGTGACGGTACATCAATCTCGGACGGTCATCCACCGGAGGAATCAGCACAAACTCTACGTCATCGTTAATCTTTGATTCTACCTGACGCAAAGCCACACGGCACAGTTCAGACATGACCACCGGCTGCGGCGTATCCTTGAAGTCACCTGCATCAAGATTGGAAAGCTCGACCACATCACCGATAAGCTTCAGCAAGTCGTTACTGTTACGTTCAATTATCGAGGCATATTTTTTCATAGGACCGGTGTTTGCATTGGCAAATACCTGTGCAAACCCAACGATAGCATTCAGTGGGGTACGTATCTCATGATTTATATTCTGTATGAAGTTAGTCTTCATCGCACTCGCCTGCTCGGCGGCATCCTTTGCCTTGGCAAGCTCACGGCTTTGCTCTTCAAGCATATTACGATATTTTCTTATGCGCCGTATGTATATCGCAGACACGACAAGACTTCCGAGAAGACATAGTATCACCAAACCTACTGCTATAATTTCATTCTCGTATTCATCCCATAAAGTAGGTGTACGGTTGATAATCTCGGTTCCTTCCGGCAATAGCGACTCGTCAACCTCAAGCATATCGATACGCTGGCTGTCAAACACATACTTGTTACCCACCAACCTTAGCCCGATGGCAGCCTTGCCGCCGGATTGCAGATACTCGAGGCTCTGACGCGCGAGACCTTCTCCTAAATTATGGTAATCAGGGATGTATCCGCCTAAAGCCCAATGCCCCAGCCCGATTGATGACACGGAGAAGGCAGGAAGAACGGGATTGGCATCACGAAGCACATAAGTGGTACTTTTCAATACAAAATCGTCAGAAGGACCGACGCGCCAGGTACCGCACAACAGCACACAATGTGGTGACAGATTACTTATGCGGTGACTTACCTCGACAAGCGATTCAACCCTGCCGTCAAGAAAAGAGAATGAGTATTCAGGATATTTTTTCATCTCCGACTTGACCATAGCCTGCATACTGACACCTCCAAAACTATTGTCGGAAAGAAACACCAGCTCCCTCATAAACGGGAACAGCTTCTTTGCCAGGGCTATATTCTCAAAAAGACGATATTGATACACATATCCTCCAACAATGTTAAAATCAGGGAAATCCTTCATTACGTCCATCGAGACAGGCATCCATGTGTCCAACGATACAGAATCGGGAGGTGTAAGAATTGTGTTACGGCTCACCATGCCGCATAAGACCGGCAACTTCCTGAACTCAGGATTATCCTGCGACAGGAAAGCACTCCATGCCTCCTGACCGAGCACAACTACAATACCGGGAGTGGCATCCCCCCGATGCTTTGAAAGTATCGCGCCCATTCGTTCTTTCCATGTCTTAGCCTCGGAATAAGCAAGACAGTTAAGACTTTCCACGACAATAGCATCGGAATTGCCACCATGTTTTTCATACTCATCGACAAACGATGACAAGGTTGATGCCATCGACTGTGTGTCAGGATTATATGACGTTATGATCAGTACACCTTTACCACTGGCAGCGTTGGCTGTCAAAGAAGACACCACCAACAATATCGGTAAAAGCAAATACGAAATCAGGGATTTTACGCTCAATCTCATTCGCCAATTATTACGTATTTTAAGTGATAATGCACAAATTTAATATTTATTTCGCAATTAATGCACCTCCATACCTCTATTTTTTGATAATTAACATTCTATATCAATCGGGCGGCACAAGAACAATCCTGCGCCGCCCATTGTAATACCGTCATAAACATTCACTAATACCGCATGTCAAATCCTCTACGGCGCAAGGCATCGAGAGTCTTGTAGGACATCGCCTCACGATAATAGCCTATGATATGCTCCGCCCAGTCATTGTCTGATTTTGTGCCTGCGCGGTTAGCATTATAATCTTTTATTTCCTCATCATAAGCCAATAAGTCGGGCTTCATGTCATCCTCGCGATAACGATTTTTAAATATCAGCAAATCTTTAGGCTGCTTAGGTTTAAGATCAGGCATTTCACGTGGGATGCCGATCGCAAGTCCACACACCACAAATACACGCTGCGGCAACTTCATAAGCCTTGCTATGGCATCGGGTGCAGCCGTCCTTGCATATCCTATAGGACATGTCCCAAGCCCACAAGCCTCTGCAGCCGTCAGTGCATTCATCATGGCAAGAGTAGCATCGACCACCCCCACAATCACGCCATCAACAGTAAGTGGAAATTCAGGCATATCTATGAGCTTTGCTTCGGCTATTTCGGTGATTTTATTATAATCGGCGCAAAAAAGCAGGAAATGACGGCATGTCTTTATCTGCTTCTGACCGGTAAGCTCATAAATCTTTTCTTTTATCGCCTGGTCATCAACATCAATCACAGAAAATTGCTGACCGTTGTAACTTGTCGGTGTATTACGGATAGCCTCATAAATAAAATCCATCGACTCGGCAGGAATATCTTCTCTTTCATAGCGACGGATACTGCGACGCTCAAGTAATGTTGACTTTATATCTTTCATGTGTTAATGTGAATTAATTGATTGCGACAATTACAACACATGAGCCGATGGTTTTGTTCACACGAAAATCAAGAAAGCGAACCGATTTTCATGATATCCGCTTCAAAATTATCACGGTCGGCAGCACGATTTTTCAACCGGTTACGATAAGCATAGATTGTATGGACAGAATAATTAAGCACCTGTGCGATGCGGGTGCTTTCCTCTACCCCAAGTCGCATAAAGGCAAGAATACGCAGGTCGGTATTGAGCAGTTCTCCTTCTTTAAGCACTATAGCCTCTTCAGGCTTAAGCAACGCATTTACTTCGGCGACAAAGGTAGGATATATATGAAGAAACGCCTTGTCAAACGTATCATAAAATTCCTGACTCTGCTCCTCTACGAAACGCCCTGATTTCGTCATCTTATAAAGGTCGTCGGCATGACCGGTCGAAATTTTACGCTCGGCAATCTTACAGAACTGGTTAAGCTTGTTCATATAAATTGTACACAGGTTAAGGAACTGACTCATGTACATCTCCTTGACACGATTCGCATTGGCAAGCACCAGCTGAAGTTTCTCCATGTGGGTCATCTCCTTGCGCAATTTCACAAGTATCGTGATTACGGCGATTAGCAATAGAGCCATGGCTCCTATCGCAAAATAGAGCCGGTGACGGTTAAGGGCGAGGGAGTCGCGGTGGGCGGCGGTAATTACCGGCAGAGCCTCGGATGTCTGCAACATACGCATCGAGGCGTTACATTCCACCGCATAGGCAAGCGCCACCGACAGATATTCATAGGCACGTCCAATCTCCTGACGGCCATACAGCGCGATTCCCAGCTCCTGCAATGACACCATCTCACGCGTCGCACTCTGTATATCGGCGACAGCCGATTTTGCCAGATAATATAGATGCGACTCGGTGTCCCCGCGATTTTTCGATATGCTGCTTATTATATGCGATGCTCGCGCAGCCACATTTGTATTACTTGGAATAGAGTCAAGCAGGTCGAGCAGCATCGCTTTCGCCTCCGAAGGCTTGCCGGTAAGGAAAAAATACTCTCCCTGATTCAATAGAAATTTTTCCGACCCGGCAGGCAATTCATTGAGTAATTGACGCTGCGTCTCTACAGCCTTGTCAAGCCAACGGTCATATTCATCGCGGTAATTGACAAAAAAAGATGCCTGATAGCTATACATCTGACGCCCCGACTCAAGAGCCACAAGACGCAGATTACTATTCAACGAGTCAAGCGGTATTGCCTCAAACATATCCACCGCCATGGCTCCGAATCCGGCTACCGGCAGCACGGCTATACGCTTTAGTTTGAATTCCATCGCCATGTCAAGTTCGCCAAGACGGCGCGCGAGACCCTCCCCGCGTTCATAATTGACTATCGCTGAATCGGTAAGATATCCCGTATAGCAGTCACCGAGCTGCATTATTAGGTCAAGTCGGCGCACATCTCGTCGCGGCAGCTCAGTAATCAGACGGTTCAATGAGTCAATCTGCGAACTACGGCGCTTCAGGTACATGTGGCGACGCGCAAGCTCTGTGTCGACACTCTCGAGTGCCGCTTCCACATCTGGAGTATTAACGTCAAGCGCTGCATCAAGCCTTAATCCCGACACGAAGAACAGCAACAATGCAGCGATAGCCAAACACTTCTTCACAATTCACCGGTTTATCATTCAGGGTGTAAATATAGCAATTTTTATCGAAATATTAAAAATCAATGTATATTTCGTATCTTTGCCATGCAATATATCGCGTGTTTCTCATGACTATAACCACAATAGACCACATACCTCAAACGTCTGAATTAGCTGCATATATCGACAATATCGCAGTAATCGACAGTCTTGACGACATAAAAGAGCTGAAGTTGCCGGCGAAAATAGACTTTATCCTTTCGATACTCTGTGAACGAGGCAATCTTACAATCGATTATGACTCGACATCCCGCCATCTGTCAGAGCGGATGCTCATGATTATGAAACCGGGACATATCTTACGTTCCTATAAGGCATCAGCCGATTTCAAAGGACATTTCATTGTGGTAAGCACAACACTGTTTGGTGACTCGATATCAACATTTTCCAAAATGCTTCCAAGTTTCATCCAGTTTCGCGACAATCCCGTCATCACGCTCACACCTGAAGATGTGGCAAGCCAGACGGAATTGCGCACACTGTTACGCCGCAAAGCATACGGGGCAGGCCACCAGTATCGCGACAGGGTGATACGGTCGGTGCTTGAGGCGATATTTTATGAGACATTGGGACTATATAGCTCATACCACAGCATTGATGCCGGTTCTATCACGCGTCGTCGCGATGCATTATTATACCGGTTCCTGCAGGAAGTAGAGGCAAATTGCCACAAAGAGCGGTCAGTGGCATATTATGCCGGAAAACTTTGTGTGTCGCCAAAGCATCTGTCGGCGACCATAAAAGAGGCAAGCGGTCGCACCGCCGGGGAATGGATCGATTCCTATGTGATACTGGAAGCTAAGTTACTTCTGCAAAACACCGGTCTGACAATACAGGAGGTGAGCACAAAACTCAATTTCCCCAACCAGTCATTTTTCGGCAAATATTTCAAGCACCTCACAGGAATGTCACCCCGCGCATTCCGCGCCAACGCCACCCTCTCCTGACCGTTATGCGTGGATACGCAGACTTTCACCCAAAAGCAATTGAGATGATTGATTGCATCAAAAGATACATTGATTACGAAATATAAGTTTTTAATGAAACCAATCAAGTATATGGGAATTGCATTAATACATTTATTATTGTAACTTTGTGGGCTGAAAATCGATTGACCCGATGTTTAGAATAAAGCGACTATACTTGTTCATGCTTCAGAGCTTCCTGCCTCTGTTCATGATGACATTCTTTATATGCCTCTTCATCGTGTTGATGCAGTTTTTATGGCGTTATATCGACGACCTTGTAGGCAAGGGTCTGGAGATGAGCGTAATCGGCGAGTTATTTTTCTATGCCGCCATGACCATGGTGCCGCTCGCGCTTCCGCTTGCCATACTACTGGCGTCACTGATGACATTCGGCAATCTGGGCGAGCAGTTTGAACTCACGGCGATGAAAGCGTCGGGAGTATCGCTCATACGCTCCATGCGCCCGCTGATAGTATTGATGGTGTTTGTCGCCATAGGGGCATTTTTCTTTCAGAACAATGTGCTGCCCATCGCCCAGACAAAGATGTGGACTCTCCTCTATTCAATGCGGCAGAAATCCCCTGAACTGGACATCCCTGAAGGAGTGTTCTACGACCAGATACCCGGATTCAACTTGTTTGTGGAGAAGAAAGATGCCGAGACAGGAGTGCTCCACAACCTGCTTATATATAATGTAAGCAAAGGCTCTGACAATGCCACCATCATCTATGCCGACTCCGGCAAAATGTCGATGACCGACGACAAGTCTCATCTTTTCCTGAAACTATGGCAGGGAGAACAGTTTGAAAACCTGCGAGAGCAAAGCGGCATATCTTCCAGCAATGTGCCATACCGCCGCGAGTCGTTTGACGACAAGGAGGTGCTTATCACCTTCGACGCCAATTTCAACCGCATGGACGAGAGCGGTATGCGCAACCAGTACGTAGGCAAAAATATCCGTGAGCTTCAAGCCACAATCGACTCGGTTAACGCCAGGGTCGACAGCGTCGGCGACATCTATGGAAAAGCTTTGCGTGAAATCCCCTATCTGGGATTGAGCTACTACACGACGGTACATACACATGAAGGCGCAAAACGCATACAGCAAGCCGAGGTGAAGCTCGACAAGCCGATTGACATCGACTCTGTATTCCGCGGCACCAACCCGGCATTTGCCAAGTCATATATAAATCAGGCATTATCAAAGGCGCGACGTGCAAAGCAGGATTATGAGTTCAAGTCATTCGCCATGAACGATGACCGCGTGACCATACGCCGTCACGGTATCGAGATGATGAAAAAATTCACTCTTTCGGTGGCGTGCCTTGTATTTTTCTTCATCGGCGCGCCGCTCGGAGCCATTATCCGCAAGGGTGGACTCGGTATGCCGCTCGTAATCTCGGTTATACTGTTCATCATCTATTACATAATAGATAACTCCGGCTATAAGCTTGCCCGCGACGGTCATATCGAAGTGTGGGAAGGCATCTGGCTTTCGACATTCGTGTTGCTGCCGCTTGGCATCTTCCTCACATACAAGGCGGTCAACGACTCGGCGGTGTTCAACAAAGATGCCTACGCCAACTTCTTCCGCAAACTATTCGGAAAAGGCGAGACACGAAATCTTACAGTCAAGGAAGTAGTGATGGACGAAGTCGAGATAAATGTGGCAAAGGAGAAAATCACATCCCTTTCACAGCGTTGCCGCGAATTTATCGACCGATATCCGGGGCGTGAATCCTACATCGCCTACTGGCTGCGCGGATATGACCGCAATGAAATACATGCCATCAGCGCAATGCTTGAGCAGACAGTAGACTATATGTCAAACTCCCGCAACCGCGTAATTATCCTCAAGCTCATGGAATTGCCGGTGATGCGCAGCCTGTGGTTTTATCATCCCACCGGCTACAAGGCGGTTGCGTGGGCGTTTATACTTCTATTCCCGATAGGTATTCCTCTTTATATATGGGGCACACGTTGCCAGCGAAAGCTGAAAGAGGAACTTGAACACATCATAACCACCGACAACGAACTTATTGCGCTGTTAGAGGTTAACACTAATGACATTAACACCTAAATCATATTATGGACAATATAAGACTTGACTCAATCGAAGACGCATTGAAGGATTTCCGCGAAGGGAAATTTGTAATCGTCGTTGACGACGAGGACCGCGAGAATGAGGGCGACCTCATTGTCGCCGCCGAAAAAATCACCCCCGAACAGGTCAACTTCATGCTGAAACATGCCAGAGGTGTGCTTTGTGTGCCGCTCACCATCTCCCGCTGCGAGGAGCTGGAGTTGCCACATCAGGTCGACAACAATACATCAATGCTCGGCACCCCGTTTACAGTTACCGTCGACAAGCTCGAGGGATGTACGACAGGAGTAAGCATAGAGGACCGTGCAGCCACCATCCGCGCCCTTGCCGACCCCGCATCGAAGCCGGAGACCTTCGGACGCCCCGGGCACATAAATCCTCTCTATGCCCAGGACAAAGGTGTGCTCCGTCGCGCCGGTCACACCGAGGCAGCCGTGGATCTCGCACGTCTTGCCGGACTGCAACCCGCCGCCGCCCTTATGGAGATCATGAGCGATGACGGGTCTATGGCTCGACTGCCCGAACTCCGCCGCCGCGCCGATGAATGGGGATTGAAACTCGTGTCGATAAAAGACCTCATCGCCTATCGGCTCAAGCAGGAATCGCTTGTAGAGCGGGGCGTGGAGGTAGACATGCCCACAGAGTACGGTCATTTTCGACTAATCCCTTTCCGTCAGAAAAGCAACGGGCTTGAACATATCGCCATAATCAAAGGCGATATCGCTTCAAGCGACGAGCCTGTCCTTGTAAGGGTACACTCTTCATGCGCCACAGGCGACATATTCGGTTCACAACGCTGCGACTGCGGCGAACAGCTTCACCGTGCCCTGCAGATGATTGAGAAAGAGGGTCGCGGAGCTGTGATATACCTTAATCAGGAAGGTCGCGGCATAGGTCTCATGGAGAAAATGAAGGCTTACAAACTCCAGGAGGGAGGCATGGACACGGTGGATGCCAATATTTGCCTCGGTCATCTCGCCGATGAACGTGACTACGGTGTAGGCGCACAGATACTCCGTGAAATCGGCATCAGAAAAATGCGTCTCATGACCAATAACCCTGTCAAGCGAGTCGGGCTGGAGGCATACGGGCTTGAAATTACTGAAAATGTACCAATCGAGGTGAAGCCCAACGAATACAATCTCCGCTACATGCGCACCAAGAAAGAGCGTATGGGGCATCAGCTCCACATTAAATAATTTGCAACGGGGTTGAAACAGCGCCCATAAAATCTACCGGTAATCGGCGGCTATGGCATGAACCATCAGCTGCCGATTATTGTTAATTAATATAGTGCAAAATGACAGGGTGACATTTTGGCAACCCGTATGTCATAAAAACGGTTTGGCACAAGATGTGCTATATCCTATAGCAGAAAACATAAAAACTTAATAACATAACCAACTTTAAATAACAAAAGTCATGAATATCAAACCACTTGCCGACCGAGTGCTCATCAAGCCCACTCCAGCAGAGGAAAAGACTCTTTCAGGTATAATCATCCCCGATTCAGCAAAGGAGAAGCCGCTTCGCGGTACAGCTATCGCCGTAGGCAACGGCACCAAGGATGAGGAGATGGTAGTTAAGGTAAATGATGTCGTGATGTTTGGCAAATACGCCGGCACTGAAATCGAGCTCGACGGCGAAAAGCTGCTCATCATGCGTCAGTCTGACATTTTGGCAATCGTAACTGAATAATTAAAATTACAGCATAACCATGGCAAAAGAAATTAAATTTGATATCAAGGCTCGCGAAGAGCTCAAAAAAGGTGTCGACGCTCTTGCCGACGCCGTAAAAGTAACACTCGGTCCGAAAGGCCGCAACGTGATTATCGAAAAGAAATTCGGTGCCCCCCATATCACCAAGGATGGAGTATCGGTAGCTCGTGAAGTAGAACTTGAAGACCCGTTTCAGAACATGGGCGCACAGCTTGTTAAAGAGGTGGCTTCCAAGACCGGAGATGATGCAGGTGACGGTACAACCACTGCTACCGTGCTTGCACAGGCTATCGTTAACGTAGGTCTGAAGAATGTTGCTGCCGGTGCTAACCCGATGGACATCAAGCGCGGTATCGACAAGGCTGTCGCAGCCGTAGTAGGGAGCATCAAGGCTCAGGCTGAGGAAGTGGGCGACGACCTCAAGAAGATTGAGGATGTGGCACGCGTATCGGCAAACAACGATGCAGAAATCGGTAAACTCATCGCCGAGGCGATGCGCAAGGTAAAGAAAGAAGGCGTAATCACCGTCGACGAGGCAAAAGGTACAGAGACCACGGTTGACATCGTGGAGGGCATGCAGTTTGACCGCGGATATATCTCACCCTATTTTGTCACCAACACCGAAAAGATGGAGTGTGAGATGGATCATCCTTACGTGCTCATCTACGACAAGAAGATATCATCGCTCAAAGAGATGCTTCCCATCCTTGAGGCAACAGCACAGAGCGGTCGTCCGCTTCTTATCATAGCAGAGGATGTTGACCAGGAAGCACTTGCCACCCTCGTAGTAAACCGTCTTCGCGGTTCCCTTAAAATCTGCGCTGTCAAGGCTCCCGGATTCGGCGATCGCCGCAAAGAGATGCTTGAAGATATCGCAGTGCTTACCGGAGGTGTTGTCATCTCTCAGGAAAAGGGCATGAACCTCGAATCGGCAACTATCGACATGCTCGGTCAGGCAGAGAAAATCACTGTCAACAAAGAAAACACCACTATTGTCAACGGCGCAGGCTCAAAAGAGGCTATAGCACAGCGTGTCGCTCAGATAAAGGCTCAGATCGAGACCACAACCAGCGACTATGACAAAGAAAAACTTCATGAGCGTCTCGCAAAACTCGCCGGCGGTGTCGCAGTGCTCCATATAGGCGCACCCTCCGAAGTTGAGATGAAGGAGAAGAAAGACCGTGTCGACGACGCATTGAGCGCAACCCGCGCGGCTATAGCCGAGGGTATCGTACCCGGTGGAGGTGTCGCTTACATCCGTGCCATCGCGAGCCTTGACGGAATCTGCGGCGACAACGATGACGAGTGCACCGGTGTGGCAATCATCAAGCGCGCCATCGAAGAGCCGCTTCGCCAGATTGTAGCCAACGCAGGTCTTGAAGGCGCTGTTGTAATACAAAAAATAAAGGAAGGCTCAGGCGACTTCGGTTACAATGCCCGCACAGGCGAGTATGAGCACCTGTTCCAGACCGGTGTCATCGATCCGGCAAAGGTAACCCGTGTGGCACTTGAAAATGCAGCTTCCATCGCAGGCATGTTCCTCACCACCGAGTGTGTCATCGCCGACAAGAAGGAAGACAATCCTGCACCTGCGATGCCTGCAGGCGGCATGGGTGGCATGGGCGGCATGATGTAAGCCGGGACTATCCGCATAAACTCATAGAGAGCGTACCCTGATTGGATACGCTCTCTTTTTATTTGCCATATAACCGGGTTTTCAGCCATCGCACGATGAAAATTTTTAATATATTCATATAAAAATTGAGAAGTTATACCTATATTTATAGGAAATATGCACAAGATTGCCTATCTTTGTGCGATTTTTTGTACAAGAAAAATAACTGACTAACACTTTTTATGGCAAAACCTATTAAAAAAACCATCGAGCTCGGTGATGGACGCACCATCACACTTGAGACGGGTAAGCTCGCCAAGCAGGCCGATGGAGCGGTAGAACTGCGCATGGGCAATACGATGCTCCTTGCGACAGTAGTGTCAGCCAAGGAGGCTGGCGAAGGGGTCGATTTCATGCCCCTGCAGGTAGAATACAAAGAGAAGTTTTCATCCAACGGCCGTTTCCCCGGCGGCTTTTTGAAACGCGAGGGTCGCGCCTCGGATTATGAAATCCTCACCGCACGTCTTGTAGACCGTGTATTGCGCCCTCTTTTCCCGGACAATTATCACGCCGACACATTTGTAAACATTATCATGTTCTCAGCCGACGGCGAGGACATGCCCGACGCTCTTGCAGGTCTTGCAGCATCAGCCGCGCTTGCAGTGAGTGACATTCCTTTCAACGGTCCTATCTCCGAGGTACGTGTCGCTCGTGTCAACGGAGAATTTGTCATCGACCCGACTTTCGAGCAGCTCAAGAGCGCCGATATGGAGCTTATGGTCGGAGCCACCTACGATAACATCATGATGGTGGAAGGCGAGATGAGCGAGGTGTCGGAAGCCGACCTTCTTGCAGCGCTCAAGGCAGCCCACGATGCCATCAAGATTCAGTGCAAGGCTCAGATGGAGCTTGCCGAAGAGGCAGGCGCAACCGTCAAGCGCGAATACTGCCACGAAGTCAACGACGAGGACCTTCGCAAAGACGTGCATGACAAATGCTATGACAAAGCTTACGCAATCGCAAAAGCAGGCTGTGCCGACAAACATTGGCGTCAGGACTCGTTTGATGCCATCTGCGACGAATATATCGAATCACTTCCCGAAGAGGAACGCGAAGAAAAGGCTCCTCTCGTGAAGCGCTACTACCATGACGTAGAGCGTGAGGCTGTGCGCCGTTGCATCCTCGATGAAGGCATCCGCCTTGACGGACGCAAGACCACCGACATACGCCCCATCTGGATTGAGACCGACTATGTGCCGGGACCTCACGGATCGGCTGTATTCACCCGTGGCGAGACACAGGCCCTTGCAACAGTGACCCTCGGCACAAAGCTCGACGAGAAGATACTCGACGACGTGCTCAACCAAGGCAAGGAGCGTTTCCTTCTGCATTACAACTTCCCCCCCTTCTCCACCGGCGAGGCAAAGGCACAGCGTGGCGTAGGACGTCGTGAAGTAGGTCACGGCAATCTCGCCCACCGCGCGCTTAAAGGCATGTTCCCCGACGGCTTCCCCTACGTATGCCGTATCGTCAGCGACATTCTTGAGTCAAACGGTTCATCATCGATGGCTACCGTGTGCGCCGGCACGCTCGCACTCCTTGACGCAGGTGTAAAGATGAAGAAGCCCGTCAGCGGTATCGCCATGGGTCTTATCACTGACACCGACGGAGTGAAATATGCAGTGCTTTCCGATATACTCGGCGATGAGGACCACCTCGGCGACATGGACTTCAAGGTGACCGGTACACGCGACGGTATCACAGCCACACAGATGGATATCAAGGTAGACGGTCTTTCTTACGAGATTCTTGAGAAGGCTCTTCTGCAGGCACGTGAAGGCAGAATGCACATCCTCGACAAAATCGAAGAGGCAATTCCCGCACCTCGTGAAGACTACAAGCCTCACGTTCCGCGTATCGTCACCATGACTATCCCGAAGGACCTTATCGGTGCTGTAATCGGCCCGGGCGGAAAGATTATCCAGGGTATTCAGGAAGCAAGCGGTGCTACTGTTTCAATCGACGAAATCGACAACGAAGGCTACATCGAAATTGCAGCCACCAACAAGAATGCCATGGACAAGGCTGTCGAGATGATCAACGCCATCGTGGAGCTGCCTGAAGAGGGCAAGGTCTACACCGGAAAAGTGCGTTCGATACTTGACTTCGGAGCATTCGTAGAGTTCATGCCTAACCGCGACGGACTCCTCCACATCTCTGAAATCAGCTGGGACCGTCTTGAAAACATGGAGGCATCCGGTCTAAAAGAGGGCGACACCGTAGAAGTGAAGCTCATCGAAATCGACAAGAAGACCGGCAAATACCGCCTCTCGATGCGCGCACTCCTTCCCAAGCCCGAAGGCTGGGTAGAGCCGCAACGCGCACCCCGTGGTGACCGTGGACCGCGCCGTGATGGTGACCGTGGACCGCGTCGCGATGGCGACCGCAACCAGCGCAACGACCGTCCCCGCCGTGAGGGCGACCGTGGACCGCGCCGCGACCGAAATGAAGATTAATCATTTGCCATAAAAACTGTCAGGGCATTCTCTTGGAGGATGCCCTGTTTTTTTGTCGCAAAAACGACAGACAAACCGTATTTTTGACAAGCCATGACAGATTAACCAATCCTTTTGTCATTTTAACCTGCATTTTGCAATCAAAAAAGCAAGCAAATCCCATTTTTATCATTATATTTGCACTCAAACATTCATTATTAAGTAATTTTCTATGAACAAATTTTTACTATCTACCACAGCACTGGCATGTTGCTTTCAGATTGCCATAGCGCAGGAAGAATTGCCAGTACCAGGGGAACCGACATCGTTCACAGGTAAATTCGAGCTTGTTGAAGGCAAACCTGTCATTACGTTTGAAATTACCGCTCCTACAATGACTCAAAGCTGGGACAATCCACAGCCGCTAACTGAAATCGCAAAAATCGAGGTAACACGTTCGAGCTATTCCGCAGGTGAATCTGATGAACCCGTTGTGACATTCGAAAATCCTGCTCCCGGAGCAGTGCTTACAGGTTCTGACGACGAGTTCCTGGCTGGTCATGACTACACTTATAGGGCCGTGTCATATAATGCCGAAGGTAAAGGCAGCTATGGAAAATCCCTATACATTTTCACCGGCATCAAACCTGCTAAACCGGAAGTGATATCAGCGACCACTGCCGACCAGGGCAATCCTCCTGTCACTTTGACAGTAAAAGCGCCGACTACTGAAAATAACTCCGAGGCGGCGTTATCAGTGCCCCTCACGGCTCTTACGATAAAAGAGTATGTCAGCTACGGCAATGAAGCTGAATTGAAAACAATAGAAAATCCGGAAGCCGGTAAGGAACATACCTTCACCCTTGACCTTGAGGCAGGTAAAGAGTATTCATTGCGAGTATATGCTTCAACGGCATACGGCACAAGCGATTATACACCGGTAAGCGTATATGTCGGTAAAGATGTACCCGGACAGCCCGGTAATATCACCGTTACTCCTTCCGACGCCGGCGTAGAAATTACGTGGACTGCACCGGAAAATGGCAAGAACGGAGGTTTCTTCGTGCCGGCTGATACCCGCTATAAAGTCGATAGAGTGACACTGAGTGAAACCAAGACCATAGCGACTGATCTGACTGAATGCCGCTTCATCGATGATTGTGCCGACATCACCGCTCCCACCGAGGTATCATATACGGTGACAGCATGCAACGCTCAAGGCGACGGAGGTTATGTATCATATCGCCAGTCTATTGTGGTTGGACCCGCCATAAAGCTCCCCTTTGTGGAGAATTTTAACAAAACTATCGAAGGTGACTGGTACACAACCTATCTTCCTGAAAATCTTTGGACCGGGGAAACTTCATCTTCTTACGGTGGCACAAACTGGGATTATCAGTCGGGCACCTACCTCCTTGGTGACTTTACCGGTCTTGACGGTGATGCTGAAAAAGAAGAGGGCTATGCTTACTGCTCCCATAATTATGGTGACGCCGGTGACTATGATAATCTCGTATCATCAAAAATCAGCCTTGTCGACGCAAAATATCCGGTACTCACGTTCCATTACGCAGCTATTGAAAACATGTCCAATCGTCTTTCAGTCAGCTTCCGTGAGGGTGAAAACGAGAACCGGCTTGTCGACCTTTGCATCAATGAAAACTCTGATATAGAAAAAGATGCCGTGTGGGTAAAGAAAACTCTTCCACTTGCCGATGCAAAAGACAAGGAAATCAATCTTGTATTCCACGCTTATCTTCCTGAAGACTTGAGTGAAGAAGCAGAATACGGCAATGTATTTATAGACGGCATCTATCTTGACGATTACCCTCCTGTAGAAAATGTGACGGTTGATAATAACGAAACCGCTATCCTTCTCACTTGGGAGGCTCCGGCAAACAGCACCGTAACAGCCGACGCATACGACGTGACAGTAAACGATAACGATGCGGTAAGAGTCACCGAGCCTAAATTTGAAATCATACCCGAGCCAAATACCGAATACACTGTGACAATCCTAGCCCACTATGGCGATATCGCGTCAATTTCCTCGGAAGAAATCAAATTCTCTAACTTGCCTACAGGTATAGTATCAATCACAGCTGAAGGCGTAGCTGCTGTCGAATATTTCGACGTAAACGGCAGAAAGGTAACTTCTCCTGTAGAAGGCATGTTGCTTATCAAACGCATCACACTTGCCAACGGTGAGCAAAAAGCGGAGAAAGTAATCTACAAGACTCGTTAATCCACTATTTACAGAGACCGAGACAGGACAGCCATGCCCTGCTCCGGTCTCTTTTTTTAATAACCAATATGAATAAAAAACTTTTACTATCCTTATGCCCGGCATTAGTGTGCGCAAGCACTGTTTTTGCCCAGGATATCACGACATTTCCGCAAGAATCGTCAGGAAAAATAATGTCGGGGACAACGGTATCGCCGTTCTCAACCAAAATCAATACCGTTCATGACTTTACGGAAAAGCCTGCAGGCAATATAATGAACAAGGTAGGCGCGACCGGCTCCACTATTTATGGCTATCAATCTTATGCCGATGTCGAAGAGTTTCTTGGCGGACTCTATGAGATTGAGCCTTCCGGAGAGATAAATCGACTCTGGGATTATGAGTACGCAATTGTCGGAGCGACAATAAACAACGGCTGGATACGCGACGGCAAGCTCTGTGGACTCGGAATATTCACGATGGGGTCAGAAGATCTTGTCGGTGACTATGCATATCAGGAATTAGACCTGATGACAGGAAAAAAAATCGTGTCACGAAGCATCAACGTCACTGGTGAAAATCTCCCCTATTTCTATAAGGCAGCATACGTGCCGGAAGATGACCGCATATACGGTTTCGGTCGCATCGGAGACCCGTACTCCGACAGCCGCTATATATTCAAGGCAGCTCCTGCCGACAAACCGGAAGATGCCGTGATGATAACAGAAATAGAGCCGGGCGACCGCTGCTACTCGCTATGCTGGCATCCGGTTGACCGTTGTTTCTACGGAGTCAACACTTGGGGCAAGCTCGTAAAAATAGACCGCGACGGCACTTACACTGAACTGTGTGAACTGCCGATTGACAATCTCGCCAATTCTTCCGGTGCGATGGTCTACAGTCCGTATGACGGATATATTTTATGGAATCCTACAGTTGTTGCGCCATCATCTACACTTTATGCGCTTTATCCCGATGAGAAACGTATCGAGGAACTTCACACATTTGATATCGACCGTCAGTTTACATTCTTCATATCTCCCGATTTCGATGTTGACAATGATGCTCCGGCAGCAGCTGCCTATCTCGGAGCCGACTTCAAGAATGCCGACCACGACGGTACACTTAGTTTCCGTCTGCCATCAAAGACCCTTGGCGGAGAGGATATCAATGGAGAACTTTCTTACATTCTTTATGCCAATGGCACTAAAGCGGCTGAAGGCAGAGACGCGGCAGGAAGTGAAATCTCAGTACCGGTGAGCGGTCTTACCGATGCCTATTATACTTTCCGTCTCGAGGCATCCCTTGACAGCAAAAAAGGAGTGCCTTGCGTGGCTCATATCTATGTTGGCAATGACATTCCGGCAACACCGGCAAATGTAGTAGTTAACGACGCCAACATAAGCTGGGACGCAGTCACCGAAGGAATACATAACGGTTATCTTGACCTTTCATCAATTGAATATGAGGTATATCTCAACGACCGGCTGCTTGGCACCACCAAATCAACCGTGTATGAATACACTCTTGACAAGAGCCAGGAACTTGACGCATTCAGGGCAAAAGTAGTCGCCGTGTGCAACGGCATGACATCGGCGGAAGGTATCTCAGAAAAAGCACTGCTCGGGCAGCCTCTTTCTCTACCGGTCCAGATTCTTCCGACCGAACATCAGGCTGAGCTATGCACATACGTGAACCGCGACGGCAGCCCTGCCTACGGCACATGGCGCCTTTCCGACCAGTGGGGCGACCTCTGTTTCGCTTCAGGATGGAGCTATGAACAGCCCGATGACTGGTTGATACTCCCTATAACCATGTTCCCTGATGCTGACAAAGTATATTCAGTGTCACTTGAGGCAGCACGCGGAGGCTCAACAGGCACCCGCGAATATTTCGAGGTATGGGCGGGCAATGCCCCCGATCCTGAAGCGATGACCATCCCCGTAATTGAAAAGACCCGTGCCAGAAATTATAATGAGTGGGTCGACTATTCAGGAATTTTCGCGGTTCCGGCAGCCGGCACATATTATGTAGCCGTTCACGGAGTGTCTGACCCTGACCAGAAAGACCTTATTGTAAGAAACATACGTGTCACAGCCACCGAATACAGCATCAATTCGCCGGAAGCGGTAACCGATCTCAAGGTCATCTCGTCAAGCGATGCCAACCTTACAGCAACTATCAGCATGACTCTGCCGACAAAATATATCAGTGGAGCCGATATCGAATCAGGGACAAAAATAACTGTCATTGCAAAAGGTGCTGAAGATGTATCAGCAGAAGGGACACCGGGAGAGACACTCACTGTCACCGTCCCTACCGCTCAAGGTGATAACTATATCTCCGTTGTCGCTGAAATCAACGGCGCGACAGGGCGCGGAAATGAAGTGTCGGTATTCACCGGGATGGACATGCTTAGCTTTGTAGAGAACCTGAATAGCGAAATCAGTGAGGACAACATGAGCGTACACCTCACATGGTCGGCTCCCAAAGAAACCCTTAACGGCGGCTATTTCTCCACTACCGGCATACGCTATAACATAGGACTTATTTATAACGATGGCGAGTTTATTGACGAGCCTATACGCACGGAGCCCGATGTTACCGAATACACACTGGTATGTCCGGCAAGTACACAGCAGCAGTTCTGCCGTATCGCAGTTGTGGCAGAAAATGCAGCAGGAGTATCAAAAGCTATTTCCTATGTGACTCAAATTGTCGGTACACCTTATCAGCTTCCGATTGTAGAGGAATTTGAAAATCTCGAAGTGAAATTCAATCCGTTGACTGCCTCCTCGCCATCCGAAATCTATCGTAACGGAGCGTGGACAATGGGGCAGCCCGAACTTGTGAATCCTGATTTCACAGGCAATAAGTCAACTTACGCTATTGTCGGTTACACCGATGAAGCGTCGGCAAAAGTAAGAATGCGTCTTCCCAAGGTTTCAACCAAGGCGCTTACCGAGGCTTACGCAACCTTCGAGGTGTGGACCGGACACCACTGTGCCGACCCCATGGAAATCTATGCAATCACCTACGGAATGGACACGCCGGAAAAAATAGCCACGCTGCCACTCGGAAACGGCTGGCAATTTATTACCGTGGCAATCCCCGCCAAGTATCTTGACCGCCCATGGATGAACCTCTATATCGACGGCTCGCTCAATTCGCCCGACCACTACCTCATAATGGCAAGCTACTCAATCGAGAAGACTACCGGCATAGACAACGTGGCAGAAATCACCGGCTCGATAAATGCTGACGACGGCAAAGTGATTATCTCCGGATTTGAAGGTGAGTCCTATGCAATCATCGGCATAGACGGCATAATTGCCGCTTCCGGTGTATGCGACGGCAACACATCAGTCAGCGTAAACAATGGCATCTACATTGTCAAAGCAGGTACACATACAGTGCGTGTCATGGTGAAATAACCTGACCTCACTCACTCTTCAATGCGGGCGCATTTCTGTTAATGAATGCACCCGCATTTTTTATATTCACGAATTGTAGTATATTTGCGGCAACAAATACACAGAAACATGACACATTCAATAATCAAAGGGATATACCCGCTTTTAGCGCTATGCACGGTAATGACAGCCGGATGCGGCAACAACAAGTCCACAATTACCAATGAAGAATCCACCATGACGATAGCCACCGATTCATTGTCACTGAGCGATTCACTTATTATGGGCGGGTGTAAAGCGACGGTAAAACTCACAGGTCTGTATCCTGCTGAAAATGGCACCCGACTCACCGACAGCATCAGACTCTGGATAGGCGACAGACTTAGTCACGCGTTAAGCAGCACCGGGACCCCCCTCTTTACACTAAACGAGAATCTTACCCGGAATGGCGACAGCCTCATCTCCGTGGCATGTGATTCAATGCTCGCAGATGCCCGGCATTCGTTTACCTCATTTATAGCCGACAGCATATCCACCTCGTATGAATACGACTTCAGTTTCCGCCCCGTATTCGCAACCGATAGTGTGCTGACATATTCATTTTCCGGATATGTGTATTTTGGAGGGGCTCACGGCGGAGCGACCGGAGCGGGACAGACCTTTGTAAAGTCAGATGGAGTAAGACTTAACGGCTCCAATATGTTTCTTCCTGAGAAACGCGGGGAACTGTTATCGCAGATAAAAAGCGGATTATGGAACCAGTATTTCAAACAGGACATGGAAAGTGACAGCATGTCGTTGCGCGACGCATTGCTGATTAATCCCGACACACTGCATCTCCCGGCATTCCCTCCCGTATTTCTTCCCGACGGCATCAACTTTACCTATCAGCAATATGAGATTGCCTGCTATGCAGCCGGTATGCCGTCATGTACCATCAGCTACGATTCCATCAAGCCGCTGCTCACTCCGGAGGTGGCACGGCTGATTCCCCCAACGAAAAAATAGCCTTTGCCCGCAGTCATGGCTACCGATATGTCAGGCACCAAGCTTACTTATCACCGCCGGCTCTTCTTATGGCTTGCCGGATACTCACTGCTCCTGGTGGGATGTTTTGTCGTGTTTCAATACAACAGGGAAAAAGAGTTTAAAGCCGATAAAATAAACGCGCAGCTGCAACTTATCAATGTATATATCATCAACGAGCTTGAAAAAGGCATCAGTATAGAAGATATCCCGCTTGACGATTTCCACTCCTTCAACGACCTGCGCATCAGCGTAATCGACCCGGCGGGTACAGTTGCCTACGACAATACCCTTGACACGCTCCCTTCATCCAATCATCTGAGCCGCAAAGAGATCGCCAAGGCGGTCGTCACAGGGTCCGGCTATACCGTGCGCCATAGCGAAAGCAACGGGAACACCTATTTTTACGCGGCAAATAAAGGTGACAACGGTATTATTGTACGCACTGCAGTGCCCTATACCTTGTCATTAAACAGCCTCCTTCGCGCCGACTATGGATTTCTCTGGTTTATGGGATTTGTTACAGTGGTGATGTGTCTTCTCGGATATTTCGCCACACGACGGCTCGGTCAGCATATCTCTCGGCTGAACTCTTTTGCCGAATGTGCCGAAAAAGGCGAAAAGATATGTGACACAGAGTCATTTCCCCACGATGAGCTGGGAGAGATTTCCAGCCACATCGTAAGGCTCTACGCGCGCCTGCAACAGGCATTGTGGGAACGTGACCGCGAACATTCCGCCGCGCTTCATGAGCAGAAAGAAAAAGAACGCATCAAGAAGCAGCTCACCAACAACATCAACCACGAGCTGAAGACCCCTGTCGCCGCCATACAGCTGTGTCTTGAGACATTGAAAAGCCATCCCGACCTGAATCAGGAAAAACGCATGGAATTTATCGACCGCAGCCTCAGTAACTCCGACCGTCTGAAAAAGCTGCTTGCCGATGTGTCATTAATTACCAGGATGGAAGACGGGAGCGCCGCCATAGAGATGGTACCGGTCAATCTTGCTGATGTAATCAGGGATGTCGTAACAGAGACGATGCCAATTGCTCGTCAGAAAGGATTTGACATTGATATCGACCTGTCAGGCGACATGTCGCTTCAAGGCAACCGGGCTATGCTCGAATCCATATTCCACAATTTGATTGACAACGCCATAGCATATAGCGGAGGTGATCTTATCACCGTAAGACTGACTGAGACAGATAACGGGAAAACAATTATCACTGTAGCCGACAATGGCAACGGCATCGCCGAGGAACATCTGCCACGAATATTCGAGCGTTTCTACCGCATTGACAAAGGACGGTCGCGCGCAGCGGGAGGCACAGGTCTCGGACTGTCGATAGTAAAAAATGCCGTACTGCTTCACCACGGCACCATCATCGTAAAAAACCGACCCGACGGCGGCTTGCTATTCAAAATCACCTTCCCCTCCAACCGCCCCTCTGAAAACTGAAATCTGAAAACTGACAACTCTTTTCCCGTCAGGGAAAAATCCGGACTTAGCGGGGCTGTTAAGCATAGCCCCCGGAAAACAAGCCAAGGATTAATGTTTCCGACAGGAATCATCTCAAAGCGGGATTGATGATTCCCTGCGGGCAACACCGCCCACGCATCGCGGGCGCCCTCCCAGGCGCCCCTACAGCTACGCGCCCCTTCCGCTGAGGGGATGCGGCTGCACCATGGTACAGCCCTACCACCGGGCAAACCCCAAATAACTTTGTCTCTTTTGACCTTCTGTCAATCTGTATCTCTGAAAACTGAAATCTGAAATCTGAAAACTCTCTCCCCCTATATTTCATAATAAATTAAATTTTTTGAAATATTCATGAAACAATTTCACGGTTACTTTGTGTTGAAATATAAAATAACCTGTTATTAGATGGAAATATTGTTTCTTTGCGTTGTGATATTCCTGTTTATGCTGGCAGTATTTGACCTGTCAGTAGGAGTAAGCAACGATGCCGTCAACTTCCTCAACTCGGCGATAGGGTCAAAGGCGGCATCATTCAAGCGTGTCCTTATCATCGCCTCGATAGGCGTGTTTATCGGTGCAGCAATGAGCAACGGCATGATGGATATTGCCAGGCACGGCATATTCCGCCCGGAACATTTCTCGTTTTACGACCTCATCTGCATCTTCATGGCGGTCATGGTCACCGACATCATCCTGCTTGACGTGTTCAATTCGCTCGGGATGCCGACGTCAACCACAGTATCAATGGTATTTGAGCTGCTCGGAGCCACATTTGTAGTTGCCTTGATAAAAATGACAGGAGGTAGCGACCTCGGTTTCAATGACCTTCTGAACACGGAAAAGGCATTGTCGGTCATCCTTGGTATCTTCCTTTCTGTGGCGATTGCATTTTTCTTCGGCACAGTGGTCCAGTTCCTTTCCCGAATGATATTCTCATTCAACTACAAGAGCAATCTTAAGTGGAAAATCGGCATATTCGGCGGCGTATGCGCCACAGCAATCGTCTATTTCCTCCTTATAAAAGGACTTAAGGACCTCACCTTCATGACTCCGGAGGTAAAGGCATGGATTGACACCCACACCGGCATCATCGTGACAAGCTGCCTGATATTCTTCACCCTTTTGATGCAGCTGCTTCATGCACTTAATGTCAATGTACTCAAGACAATCGTACTCATGGGTACTTTTGCTCTTGCCGTAGCTTTTGCCGGCAACGACCTTGTAAACTTCATAGGAGTGCCGTTGAGCGGACTTTCGGCATATCAAGATTATGCCGCCAACGGTGGAGGCGATGCCCACGGATATCTGATGCAATCGCTCAACGGGCCGTCCAACACCCCGATATACTTCCTCATCGGCGCGGGACTTATCATGGTCGTGGCACTCGCAACCTCCAAGAAAGCCCAGAATGTGTCAAAGACCGAGATAGGGCTCGGCAGTCAGCAGGTAGGCGACGAGATGTTTGGTTCGTCACGTATCGCGCGCCGCCTGGTAAGATGGTCGCTGAGTGTGATTGCATGGATAAGACGCATCACCCCTCCGAGAGTCAGGGCGTGGTTCAACAGGCGTTTCAATACCGATGAGACCATCATGGACCAGGGAGCGGCGTTCGACCTTATACGCGGTTCGGTCAACCTTGTGCTTGCCGGAGCGCTCATAGCACTCGGTACATCCATGAAACTGCCGCTGTCGACCACATTTGTAACATTCATGGTGGCGATGGGTACGTCGCTTTCCGACCGTGCCTGGAGCCGCGAAAGCGCGGTGTTCCGCATCACCGGTGTAATCTCTGTGATTGGCGGATGGTTTCTCACTGCCGGCGTAGCCTTTATCGGTGCGGGTGTCATCGTGGCGGCAATGCACTTCGGCGGTCACTGGGTGATGTTCCTGCTCGGAGTAGTGACAATAATACTTATCATCCGCAGCAACCGCCGCTTCCGCAACCGCCGCGAGGAGGAAAACGGCGATGCGATGTTCCGCAGCATCCTCTCTACCGAAGACAAGACCGAGGCATGGAACATGCTCCTTATCTACATCTTTGAGCAGCAACACAAATTTCTCACATACGCCAATGAGGCTTACCGTGGCATAACCGACGCATTCATCAATGAAAATGCCCGCGCCCTCGGAAAAGCCGATTCAAGCCTTTTCCGACAGAAAAACGTGTTGAAAAACGCACGCCGTAAGGAGACGCTTTGTCTGCGTCAGGTGAGCCGTGAGACCGCCATCGAGAAAAGCACATGGTTTCATCTGAGCAACAACAGCTGCATGAGCATCCTTTACAACCTTCGACGCATAGCGGAGATATGCAAGGAGCATGTCGAAAATAATTTCCTGCCGCTGCCGAAGCAGTACACCGCTGAATATGAGCTTATACGTACCCGTGTAAGCACCCTGTTTGATGACACACTCGATGTGATGGATACTGGCGCGGAAGAGGCTATTCCGGTGCTTCGCCGTCACTGCGATGAAATCAAGGATACGATTTCCGATGCCTACCACCGCCTGCACGACCAGTTGCGCGAAGGCGACACCGCTTCAATGACGGTAGTGTATGTGTATCTCAACATGCTTCAGGAGACACAGGAGATGGTGTCATCAGTCAGGAAATATCTGCGCGCAATCGCCAAGCTGCGCGACAGCGATTTCCGCTCAAGAAGATAAAGGAGTTGAGAGTTGTCAGAGGGCAGTTGTCAGTTGTCAGAGGGCAGTTGTCAGTTGTCAGAGATACAGATTGACAGAAGGTCAAAAGTGACAAAGTTATTTGGGGTTTGTCCGGTGGTAGGGCTGTACCATGGTGCAGCCGCATCACCTCAGCCGAATTGACGCGTAGCTGTAGGGGCGCCTGGGAGGGCGCCCGCGATGCGAGGGCGACGTTGCCGGCGACATGGGCGGCGTTGCCCGCAGGGCATCATCTATCTTTAGCCGTAGTGTTGAGCGTAGCGAAACCGACGGCTACAAATGGATTATCCCCTGACGGGGAAAGAGTTGGCAGTTGCCAGAGGGCAGTTGTCAGTTGTCAGTTGTCAGTTTTCAGATGTCCTTAGAGTCTTTAGAGACCCTAACGCCCTATCCGGGCACTCTGACGGTGTGGGCGGGCGCCCTCCCGGACGCCCCTACTGCTACGCGGTTCACTCTGTTGATTTACATGCCGTTGTAGGGGCGAGTGGAAGCTCGCCCGCACAGATGGATGCAAGGAGGAAAGTCTAAAGCCAATTATCCGATTGCTCGGGTAATTGGCTTTTGGGTCATGATATTAGAATTAAAGTTGGAAAAGTGATGTTATCCTGTATTATTTCACACCAATGAAATTTTTATGCTCTAAGGCATTTCTTAAACCTAACTATTTATTTTTGCTCAATTCGCTACTATTATTGTTCTTTTATAGCAAGGACTGCACAACCGGTAGCTCCACGAAAACCGTTTGTTTCAGCATTCTCTGGATCAATCCAGAACCTATATCCACCCGAAGGAGCAGGTTTAGAGGTCCAAAGCATACAGTATTTAGAAACATCTTCGATAGTGCCGTTTTTACCATGGCGTCTGCCTGATGATGGAAGGAACAACATTAATCCATCTTTTTTATTTTCGTTGCAATATACCCAATATCCTTTCGCATCCGCTGTGGATAAATCACGATTGATTGCATCGGTTTTAGTCCATGCAAAATTTTTGGGAGGGATACAATAACCTACAGGAGAGGGATCATATATCGTCTTTTTCGGAAGTTTAACATCATCGACATTGCCCCAAAGTGATTCAATTAAATCGTTATTACCGCCATACCAATGTCGATCAGAAAGATAGAAATTATAAGGAAAGGCTATCGACTTTTCAATTGAACCTATTTCATTTACTGTAGTAAAATTTACCCCTTCAGCATATATACAATTCTTCACATATCCATCACCACTTCGTTGAATATATATACCAGAGCGGTCTGCCTCAACTTTGACATTTGTTGCGGCAGGGAACGGGTCTTTGCGTCCCCACTGGTAGAATGGAGTGTTGTTATTGATAGCTTTTTCGTAATATTGCTGTCGGATAACAAATTCTTTCTGTTCGCCGGTGCCATCCTGAGTGAAGGTAATCGTCACGTCACGCGCAGGATAATATTCGGGATTCGGACCTGCACAATATCCGAGCGTATAAGGCATAGCATTATATGTAGTCGTGACATTAGGCTGTTTTACCGGAATAAGATTATCGTCTCCGGGCTTGAAATCAGTAACCCATATATGCCAGCTCCAAAGGATATTTTGCGAAGCATCACGCACAGCAACAACGGCATTACCCTGCTGGATAGTATTCTTGTCTACGGAGAATGTCATATACTTATTATCGGATGTAATCGCGGCATTGGAAATCATTCCCGTCTGCACATCTTGCCATAGAATTATTGCCTCAGCAACTTCCGGTATCCAAGGGTCAACAACTCCTTCAGCACTTTTTGCGCTTGGGATGAAATTAGTTTCACCGATACCGCTATCGAGGTTAGTATTACCATTTTTTATGGCATTGCCATAGACGAGGGGGAGGCGGTATGTACCCGGAGCGTTGACAATGTAGCAGTTTGCAGTATTGATGGGTTTACTTGCGTCACCCTCTTTCGACAGATCATAGTCGGTCACTTCGGGAGTATTGCGGAGTATAGTTGCATGAGGTGCTTCATCCGTGCTCTTATCCTGAGGTGCCACTGCAATTTTTACATTACCCTCGGCATCAGGCTCCGACATCGTCAGCCAATCCGGGCAAGTCCCGTCCTCAGTATCAAACGCGGTAGTCCAACCGACAGGCACTTCAGTATCGGAATCGTTGATTTTAGCGGTACTTGTCACCGTGATATCATTAGTGCCTCCGGTATATTCAAATACATTATTTCCTTTTACCTCGAAGGTACCGGTGGTGATGGTGACGCTGTTTTTGTTGGAGATGGTGTAGATGGTGGTGTAGCCGGGTATGCGGAAGAGAGGGAGCTCGGGGGAAGCCGTAACCGACACACCTGAAATATTGAGGGCGATGTCAACCTTGGCTTTGGGTGCGGACTCCGATGTTGTTTCCACGGTTTCCTCGGGGATTGCCATAAACACCTGAGTTGCCGAGCCTATGTCATTGCCTGCCTTTGCGTCTATCTCGCTGCCGGAAGCAATAGTAAGCCCCATATCTATACGCGCTGCATCAGCCGCCGGAGCGTCCCATGCGCCGATTGCACCGGCTGCACCCGAAAGGCGGTAAGTGCCTTCAGCGAGGAAGGGTGACGAGTCAGCGGTAGCACCCGTAATATCGAGCTTGGAAATCTTACAGGCGACAAAGTCGTCGGAAGCCTTGAATTTCATCGAGGCGAGCGGGTGGATGAAATTTAGCTCCACCGGCGCGCTGCCTTTGGTCGATATACCATCGGTGTATGCCACTACAAAATCAGGATTGTTTTCAACGGCAGAGCCACACTTATAGGTAAACAGCGGAGTTCCGTTGTCAAAAGTCAATGTCAAGTTGTTAGTAACATCGTCGGCACTTCCCTCGTGATACGGGGCGTAGGCGACGAAGGCATATTTATCGTCGCCGCCCGGCCAGCGGAGCAGCTTGTCGGCAGCCTCCCAATGGTTGCCGTTTTCGACAAGTTTTATGTTGTTCATCTCAGCGACAGGCGTGGCACCATCAAAGGAGAATGTCGTGCCGGTGTATTTATAGCCGATAAGTCCGATTTCGGTGACTTTCGTAGCGAAATTGTCGCCGGTTAGCAGTTCGCCACGGCTCTTCGGCTCGTCGCCAAACGTCGCGGCACTCTTCTGCAACGCCACATGAACGTAAAGCGGTTCACCGTCATTGTTGCCGAGCGGGATAATCACAGGGTCGGTAACGGATGGCAGCTCGGAACGCGATCCGGTTTCAAGCCATTCCTGTGAATCGGAAACGGAGAACGTGATTGCATCTGTTGCCGACAAATCGGTGCGCTCGATGTCGTCGCTACATGAGGCACAACAAACTATGGCGGCTATTGCGGCTAACGGACTATAAAAACGTGATAATGACATGATATATCAACAATAAATTAACTTGTTATTTGAGGCAGTTGCACCATCTTTTTATCCTAACAAAACGTAGGGACATCGCTTTGCGATATATGCCTTGATGGCTCAGACAACATGCCAAAGGCATGTCCCTACAATCAGGGTGGAATCTATGGGGTGTACAGCATCCTCTTTTTGTGACCGGGAGCAGACATTCAACCGCTCCCGGCCTGTGGAATCTCCATCGTCTCAAACCATAAACACGATGGAAACAGGATTAGTATTTATTAATCGGTAGTAGTTGGCTTATTAATGTTCTGATCATTTGCAACCCAATCCGCAACAGTTACATTAAACCAAATAGGCTCGCCAAGGATATCTTCACCAGGTTTATCTGGTTCAGGATCGGGAGTCGGATCTACCGGGTCGGGATCACCCTTACCTGCACTATTGTCTGTGAATGTGAGATTGATGTTATAATGAACACCAGGCTTCAGTGCTTTTAATACATCATTGCTAAACACACCGACTGCAGCCCATCCATATTCCTTATCGGTATCTGTCGGATAAATCTGCTTATAACTATTCCCGTCAGCTTGACGTGCAGAGATTTTAACCTTTACTGACAGATATGCTCCATCCTTTCCGGCAGTTTCTGACCAAACAAAATTGCCAAAATTTTGGGGGATAACAAGGAAATTTTTATTCCCCGCATTTAATGAAACTGGACTGGAAGTAAGTTCAGTAGACGTAATCTGATTAACAAACCGATTCAATGTGAAATTAGCAGCATCCGCATCCGAAAGAGTAGTTCCTTCTGTCAAATTTGTAAATGCAGTTCTATCTATAGCCCAATCAGTAGTTGCCAAATCGGTTATGCTTGTCTCATTATCAGGGAAAGTGAATGTACCTTTATTCGGAATATAACGAAGAGCAACTCCTGCTACATCAACCTTTATAGCACCCTCACCTGAATAATTTGCTTTCACTTCAATCTGAGAGAATATATGACGGAACTTCATTGCAACTGCTGTATTCTCTGTTCCGGTAGGTTTGGTTGCTTTCTCGCGAGCGACTACTATATCAACCTGATTGTCAAGATTTACCGGAAGGCTATAATCATTAATTTTATGGCGCGCTGTTACTCCACCATCGTCTCCGAAAGTCGGTCTTGAAACATAATCTCCTGTTGTCAATCCGCTTCCTGTTACTGCTGTCCATGAACCATTGGTAGTCTGAGTCAAAGTTGTAGGATACCAAGCAGCGAATGTAAGCTCATAGCTGGGCCAGTAATAATTATCAGCTAAGAACCAACCTTCAGCATGCTTATCATCACCTTCTGTAACAGCAGCACTATATTTGGCAGCACTACGGTTGAAATAAAGAGAATTGCCACCGTAAGCAACTACGTAGAAGCCGTTTTTGTCTTTCAAGCTCTCGATAGTAGTTTCTGCACCGCGGCTATTGTTGCCGACAACGGTGTTGAATGAGATGTAATCCTGTCCGTCAGGATTTGAATTTGTGTTCAGGACTTCGTCACTGCTACACGACGTAATGGCAACAAGTGCCACTGCGGGTAAGACAAATTTTTTAAACATAGCTCTTTAGAATGAAACTAAATTAATAATAGGTTTATTTTTAATGAAGAATTTGGTTACAGTACAATATCGACATTTTTGTCGCCCCAGCCGTCGACCGACGGCATAAGTCCGCCTCCCTGACTCTCTTCCGGGAGATTCAGTCCATGCAGCACAATCTTTACATGGTGCGGGTCGGCAGCCTCATGAATCTGCGGAGTCACCACATCGTCGGCATCCCCGTAAATCTGATAACGCTGAGCGCCATCGTGCATGATTGCGTAGACCACTACCTTATGCGGCACGGCAGGCTCGGGACAGTGCCCGAATGTAAGGAACGTGCCTCTCAGGGTCGTAGCGTCGACTTTAGTCAGAGAAAATGGCATCAGTTTAGGTGTTCCGGTCATGGCGCGGTCAGCCACACGCAGAGAGCCGGTCATACCTGATAGCGACCCGCTCAGCGACTGTGCGCGGTCAAGATTCTCGACATCGCGTATCTCCACCTCGTAGGTGTGGGCATACTCCTCGGGATACATCGTGATGGTGGTAGTGGCGTTGACCGGTACTGACACTGCTGTCTCAAGCGCGTCGCCATACACCTGGTCGGGCTCGTCGATTACATCCTGATCATCAGTACCCTCGGCTCGCGGCACATTGGCACTGACATTGGCACGGTTGAGATGGCGCAACAAGGAGGCGCCGTGAGTTGCAATCTCAAATCCATCAAACGTGGACTCGCCGGAATACAATATATTTTCATGGTCGCCGTCAAGGCAGATTATGCGATAGTCGCCGGGGGTTATAGAGACCACCCCACCCTCATGGCCAGACAGCTGGAACTGCACGGGGCTACCACCGTCGACGGGATAAAACCACAGGAGCATGTTGTCATGGTCGGCATCGGGGGCATTTCGCCAGTCAAACTTCACCTCGACATTGCCCGAATGGGGATGGAGATAGCAAAGGTCCTTGTGTTCACACGATACTAAGGAAAGAGACAGTGCGATTGCCGCACACCATATCACAAAATTTTTCATCGTGAGCCTCCTTTCTTTTCATTGCAGTTTTTATGTCCGATAAGCCACACGAGAGAGATTTCAGCTTTAGTGGGTCCGATCCAGTTACGCATCTTTGTCGCCTGCCACACATAGCAGCCGTCAATAGGCTTATATTCCTTATACTCACCGCGAAGATAGCCTATACCGATGGTGAAATCGATATTAAGACGCTTTGCCACCGGAAGCGAATAGCCATACGACACACCCACGCCCCAGCTCCACCGGTCGCCGAGATAGCCGCGACCGCCAAGCTCAAAATCGTAGGTAAGCATCTGTCCGTAGACACCCACATGATGTCCGGTGAGCGGTTTTTCATCAGCCTTTGAGCCGAACCAACGACGCACTTCAATGTCACCGCCATAGGTGCGCCAATAGTTATGGTGACGGTTGGAATGCCACCAAGCATACATCCAGTTGGCGCCAACCGACCAATAATCGCCGAGATAAAACTCAACCCCGATATTCGGCACAAGGAATGCATCGTAAAGCATGTTGGTTTTCACCGCCATGTAGAAAGGCTTGCGCTCCTGCACAGGCAGAGGAATCACCGTGTCGACAGGAATCGCCGGCACAACAGGCACAGGCATAGCGGGCACAGGCACGGTGTCGACCGCTTCGATTACTTCTGGAATAAACGGAAGTGCCACGGTATCCGGCTCTTCCTTATAATACTCAATCCTCGCGCCGGTACTTGCACCACGCAACTCCGGGAAGATGTGAGTGTACATGTATTTCCACGGCACTCCGCCATGGAGCTTCATGAGCCGTAGCTTGAGTTGCTCGACTCCTAAAGTGTTATCAAATGTTAACGAACTGGGGGGGGGTAGAAACCAGTATCCGCAGAACATCAGCACGATAGGGGACATCCGAGGTCTCTACCATGGCGATAAATCGCTCCCAATCGACACCTAACGCCTCTACGGTGACCAGCGAATCGACCTGCGGGATGCGCTCATGCAGACAAGCCTGAATAGCGAGGGCACGGCGTTCGGAAAGCTCTTTGTTTCGGATAGAGGAGCCTTCCGGCGATGCCCCGGCAAAAAGGCGTATCCGTTCGATACGGCGAGCCGTGCTGTCGTCAATCATAGCCTTCAGGCGCTGAACCAAAGAGTCTATTCTCGCGCCATTGTCATTGAAATCGAGGTCGATATTCGATGCACCCTGACGGAAATATACCCTAACATCCAACGAATCGGAAGTGACAGCCTCGGTTACATTGCCGTACACAGCAAGATATGACGCTGCAAGAGTGACTAAAAGGAGTACAATTCGTCTCATTTTATAGTTCACGAAATTAGATGACAGGTTTAAGGTTTTTTGGTTAATTAATGAATGCTATTACATTTTTTGCACCGCAAAAGTAATAATCAAATTTAATTTCAGCAATACTTATGCAGAATAATTTTGTTTATTTTTGTTAAAAGGAGCCGGGAGTTGTCGGATGGTAGTTGTCAGTTGTCAGTTGAGAGAGGGGTCGTTAAGGTCTTTAATGACGCTAACGACCTTAAGGACTCTCGGACTCGCCCGAGAGGGTGCGGGCGACCTTCCACTCGCCCCTACAACGGCTTGTGAATCAGTTTGTGGCGCGGGGCTGTAGGGGCGCCTGGAAGGGCGCCCGCAATGCGAGGGCGGTGTTGCCCGAAGGGCATCATCTATCTTTAGCCGTAGTGTTGAGCGTAGCGAAACCTACGGAAAGGGGTGTAGCCAAAGACGTTTCCCGTCAGGGAATCATCAATCTTGCTTCAAGATGATTCCTATCGGAAACATTAACCCTGGGCATGCTTCCCGTGGGTTTCGCTTCGCTCAACCCACGGCTAAACGCGGATTATCCCCTGTCGGGGAAATGAGTTGGCAGAGGGGGTCGTTAGGGTCTTTAATGACGCTAACGACCTTAAGGACTCATCGGACTCGCCCGTGAGGGTGCCCGCGAGGATGGATGCGGGCGAGCTTCCACTCGCCCCTACAGCTACGCGCCCAACCTGAAAACTGACAACTGACAACTGACAACTGACAACTCTCACCTATTTTACCCAGGCGGAGGGGTTGAGTTTTTCTTTTTCGCGGCGGAGTTCGAAATGGAGTATGGAGCGGTTATCGTCGTCGGGGTCGGAATAGACTCGACCAATGGTCTGACCCTGCTTCAGCGCGTCGCCGTTCTTCACCATTATATCGCTAAGATTGGCGTAAATGGTGAGATAATTGCCATGACGCACCATGACAATGGTATTGAATCCCGGCTGACGGAAAATAGCTGATACGGTGCCGCCAAACACGGCGCGCGCATTGCCACCGGGAGCTACCTCAATGTCGATACCGCCGTTGTCGGTGGTCACATGCGGCAGATCGGGATGCTGATGCCGCCCGAACGGACGGACAATCTTATAGCGACCGCTCACGGGGAAGAGCAGCCTGCCTTTGTTGGACTCGAAGCTGCCTGTAAGCTTCCGCGCATCCTCAGCCTTATTGAATCCTGAAGAAGCAGCCGAACTCTTTTTCGCCGGAGCGGGAGCGGGCTTAGCCTCGGCAAGAGTCTTGTCGGGCTGCGGCGACTGCTGCACCGGCTTGTCAGCCTTGGATTTATTATCTTTCTTAGATGAAGCCTTTTTATCTTTTTTCTTGTTTTTAGAAGCCGCCTCCTTCTTTGCGGCAGCCTCGGCATCAGCCTTTTTCTGCTCGGCAAGCAGACGTTCCTGTTCGAGACGCTGCTCCTCCGCCTTGCGACGCTCCTCGGCTATGCGCCTCTCCTCGGCAAGACGGCGTTCTTCGGCAAGCCGACGCTCTTCCTCCTCGCGACGCCTCTGCTCCTCGGCGATAAGACGGTCAAGTTCCTGATCAAGGGCACGTGCCTGCGCTTCTTTCTGACGAAGCACTTCACGCAGACTGCTGTTTTCCTTTTTCAGTTCGGCAACGAGCACAGATGTCGCCTGACGCTTGCTTTCAAGTTGCCCGCGCGCGACACTCATCTTCTTCAGCGACTCGCTTTTGCTCTCTTGCAAGGCGGCAAGTTCCGACTTTTTCGCGTTAAGGGAGTCTTGCACAGCCTTTATCTCCCCACCCTTTCGCTCACGCCACTTTGAAAACTCACGCAGATAACGTATGCGGCGGTAAGCCTGGAAAAATGATTCGGAGGAAAATATAAAGGCGAGCTTCGACATCGACCCCTCGCGAGCCGTATTGACACGACGCACCGAGCGGGCATAACTGTCGCGCATCATGGCAAGCCTACCGTCAAGCTTGCCGATGGAATCGTTGAGCGACGTGATTTTGCCGTTGATGGCGGCAACCTGCGACGTCAGCGACTCAATCGACTCCTCATGCCCCTTTATCTCGGCATTAAGGGCGTTAAGCTCGTTAAGGGTGCGGTTGGTCTTACGGTTATTAGCCTCAATCTGCTCCGCAGTCAGCTTTATCGCCTTTTCAGTGGCGCGCTGCTCCTTTTTCACACTGTTGAGATTGCGCTGCGGAGGTTTAGCCATCGTGACCGATGACACCGCCAGCGCGACAGCAAGAAGCAGGATGCAAGATTTACGGCTCATACTATCATTTTTATACTATCATTTTATACTTTTCACCAGATCAGCCGCCTTTACACGCTTGTAGCCTTTCGGCATTGACCAGCTTGTGACCGTTCCCTCATTCCATCGGGCGTCATTCCACCGCCATGACAGAGATGCATCAATCTTATAACGCGGAGTGTCGGACTTCACACGCAAGTCGCTCATGAGCGGCCCCATCTTACTGTCGACATAGGCAGCCGAATAATCACATTGCGCCACAATATTTTTCTGCGTCACAGCAATCACGAGGGAGCGAAGCAGATTATCGAGTGTAAGGTTGAAACCGTATTCCAGACCGGCAGGATGAGTTTTCGGGATGAGAATCCATCCTCCCTCAACCGACTCGGCATCAAATTTCTTAAAATCACCGGCGACGGGCGAATCGCTGCCCATATAAAACAGGCGCCCCATCAGCATATCCTGGAGATTGCCGAGAGTGAACGGCATGCCTGGAAATATCTCGGCAAGGCTTTCAGCCATGTAAGTTTTCCCCACCTTCACCATGCCATAGACAGAATCGGTGGTGGCATATAACCTGCCGACCTCAAAACCGAGCATACGCAGGCTGATGTCGACCGACTTGCCGCGTATCATCCTCGCTCTTCCAGAAATGGAAAAACCCTTAGGCGACACTATATCTATGGAGAGCGGAACAGTGACATCGGTCCATCCGCCATACGAGCTTGTAAGAACATCGTAACGCTCCGAAACAGTCACGGCTACCGGTCCGGCAGCAGGAGACACAGCCTTACGCGACGAGTTACATCCCGCAAGGATGACAGCACATAGCAAAACCGGAAATATAAAGGAAAGTCTCATCGAGATTCTGTAAATTTATTCGTAGAAGTAAGTCTTGTGCTTCACCTTTCGCTGAAGCAGTTCATTGTCAGGTTCAAGTTCAAGCGCTTTCTGCCAGAAATCGAGCGCAGCGGCAGGCTCGGCGTTCATGAAATATATGTCGCCGGCATGCTGGAACAATTCAGCGGAAGGCTCATCGCTATTCTCAAGAGCCTTGTCGATATAAGCCATTGCCTGCGCATAATCTTTTTTCTTAAACATTATCCAGGCATAGGTGTCAAGCGACGTGGAATTGTCGGGCTGGTCTTTCAGCGTCATCGCGCTCATGCGCTCAGCACGGTCAAGATCCTTGCCCTCCACCGCGAGATAATAGGCGCAGTTATTCAAGGCAAGCATATTGGCGGGATTCGCTTCAATAGCCTTGTTATAATACTCGAAAGCGGCATCGGTGTCACCTTTGGCATAATTAACATCACCGATGGTCGAATATACCGACGAGAGTTCCTCCATATCGGTGGAGTCGGTGAGCTCAAGCGCACGGTCAAGAGTGGCAAGAGCGCGGTCATAGTCCTTCATCTGGCTGAAAACCGACCCGAGCACGAGATTAATCATCGGACTCCCGGGGTGATATTTCAAGGCGGTCTCCCCGGCTTTTGCCGCAGCGGGAAAATCGCGTTCCTGGATATAGAGGCTCATAAGTGTGCGCCAGCGGTCCTCAACCGACGGATCGACATCGAGCGCATAGCTCATCTGCTCGGCAGCCCCGGCATAATCACTGATGGCTATGAGATAAGAGCAATACAGGTCGTGGATAGCCACCTCATGAGGATGCTGCTCGATAAGAGTGGCAAAAAGTTCCTGGATACGCGGTTGCTGCGCAGGATCCTCGTAAAGAGCGCGGATGTAGCCGGTAAGCAGCTCGAGCTTGGTGTCAAGTTCAAGACTCTCCTGTTTCAAAGCCTGAAACACCTCGCGATCATAGCCCACGCTGTCGTCAATCGACTTGTAATAGTTGGCACGGGAATAATATGCAAGCCCGAATGTCGGGTCAATCTCGCAGGCGCGGTTATAATAGTGCAACGCCGAGTCAGGCTCGGAAAACATCGCATATATGTCGCCCGCAAACACACTGTTTTCGGGACTGCCGGGAGAAGATTTCAGCAGCTGTTGCACCTCATTGAATATAGATGCCGTATCCTGCGAAATAAAATATGCCCTTATCTTGCGGGTCGACACCGGAATGCTTTTGCCCTGCGCCTTCTCTATACGGTCATACACCTCGATTGACTTAGCCACATTTGCAGAGTCTTGTGACGATGCAAGCGCCTCGGCAAGCTTGAATGCCACCTCGGTCTTTGTCGGATATGCCTTGTCAAGCGCGTTCCATACCCTCAATGCCTCATCGCGTTCACCCATCTGGTCATTGATGGAACCATACACGAAACTACAATAAAAATCTTCGGGCTTTTCATCGAAGTGACGCTTCATGAGCGCGTAGCCCTTCCCGAAAGTGACCGAATCCTCACGCGCCACCATCAGGTCGTAATATCCACGGTAGAAACCGACCTCGCTGTTGGTTGTGTCGAGTTCATACGCCCTTCCGAGCAAATCGTAATAGGCATCTTCATTCTCAAGGGCGTGCTGACGCATCGCTTCCATAAATACATAATCAGCCTTACGCGCATCGGCAGCGGTTGTGTCAACATGCCGTCGTGCCGCCACCGCGTCAACCGGAGCGCCGAGAAATGCTATCGTGGCAATACCCAAAAGTATATTACGGAAGTTTGTCATCATGATTCAATGATTTATCAATTTACACCGGTATGACCGAACGCACCGTCACCACGCTTGGTCTCGTCAAGCCGTTCGACCGGCTCCCATTCCACGCGGGTATATTCCTTTATCACCATCTGGCATATACGCTCGCCGTCGTTGACGACAAACGGCTCGTCGGAAAGATTTATCAATATCACACCTATCTCGCCACGATAGTCGGCATCTACGGTACCGGGAGTGTTCACAAGCGATATGCCATGTTTCAGCGCAAGTCCCGAGCGCGGGCGTATCTGACACTCATATCCATGGGGGAGCTGTATGTAAAGACCGGTCGGAATCAAAGCACGTTGCAGGGGCGCGAGAGTCACAGGCTCCTTCAGACATGCCCTCACATCCATTCCTGCCGACGAGGGAGTCTCATAAGCGGGCAATTCGTGACCCGAACGGTTTATAATCTTCACTTTAATACGTTCCATAATTTCAAATATTAAATTCGCAAGCGCATGGGTGGTTTATAGTTTAGGGTTTAGGGAGGAGTCCCGGCATTTTAACCCGCTTGCATGGCAAGCTTTTAAACTCTTAACCATCAGCTTTCGCTTGCGAAAGTTGAATCCATAAATAAATCGTTACGCGAAAATAGTTAAAAAGTGGCATTTAACAGTCACGTTTTTGTTATTTTTAAATAAAACATGCCATCATACTTATATGTTCAGCCATCACGGCTCCATGAGCGGCATAAAAAAGGCTGTGTCAGCCGACACAGCCTTGTGCTATAATGAGGCGGCAGTTTTTTATTGCTCGCTCACCTTATTGTAACGTGCGTTAAGACCCTTTATCACCTCATCGGTTATGTCAAGGTCAGGATTGAAATATACGCCGGCAGCCTTGTAAAGGATGGCATCGTAATGCTTCTTGGCGTTATATTCCTTGATAAATGACTCGATAGAGTCGGTAAGCTGCATCTGCTGCTGAATCATCTCCTGCTCAGCCTCGCGCTGAAGGCTTGCTATATAATTTTCGGCATCGGACTGCTTCTTGTTGAAGTTGTCGACATCAGCCTTGTAGCTTTCCTGTGAAAGATAGCCGTTGGAATTGACTTTCTGCTGGATAGAGTTGCCGAGTTTCTGAAGTTCGGCTCCGCGTGTACGCTGTGCGTTGTCAATCTTGCTGAACGAGCGTATCTGAGCCTCCTTGAAATCTTTTGCAAGATTGTAGTGGGCTGCGATAGAGTCGGCATCAATGTAACGGATGTTAACGGAAACAGTCTTTTCCGCATTTGTTTCTTTAGAAGGAGCGGCAGATGATGACGCGTCGTTGTTGGAACATGAAATGGCGACGAAAGCCATCATAAGCATAAGTGACTTGGCACAAAGTGCGAGCTTTTTCATTACAGTGTAAGGTATGATTTATTTGTTTACTATTTTCTATTTCCACGTAGTGCAGCAATGTCATGGGCATGTCCTGAAGGGAATTTACCTCCTTTTACAAACAGCACTTTCACCCCTAAAAGCACTATGGCGAAAGCGACCAGGATTATTGACAATATCACGATTTTCACTGCGTCGTTATGTTTTTGCGGTGCAAATATAAGAAAGGAAAATAAATTTTGGTAATATCTAAATTTTATTTTGTAACTTAGAGTGCGAAATGTGAAGAATTTAACAATTTCATACACATTCTCAATCTTTTTAAACTCAATATTACTCATAATAAAGCATTGAAAAAATGACTATCAAAGATCTTAAACCCGAGCTTATCTGGGGCATTTTTGACCAGATAACCAAAATTCCGCGTCCTTCCAAGAAGGAGGGAAAAATACGCCAGTTTCTTCTTGATTTCGCCAAGGAGCACAATATAGCCGTAAAGACCGACGAGGTAGGCAATGTCGTGATGAGCAAGCCCGCCACTCCAGGCAAGGAGAATGCCCCGACAGTCATACTTCAGGGTCACATGGATATGGTGTGCGAGTCCAATGACAAGAATTTCGACTTTGACAACAATCCTATCACCACCATCATAGACGGCGACTGGGTACATGCCGACGGAACCACCCTCGGAGCCGACAACGGCATCGGTATGGCGGCATCGCTCGCCGTAATGGCAGACAATACTCTTGTACACGGTCCGGTAGAGGCTCTGTTCACTGTCGATGAAGAGACAGGTATGACCGGCGCCAATAATCTCGGAAGCGACATGATGAACGGCACCATACTCCTTAACCTCGACTCGGAGGATGACGGTGAGATATTCATAGGATGTGCCGGCGGTGTCGACACCACAATCACGTTTGACTACAAGCGCGAGATGGCTCCGACAGGCTGCCACTGGTTCCGCATCGAGCTTTCCAACCTCAGCGGAGGTCATTCCGGAGGCGACATCCACGAAGGACGCGCCAATTCCAACAAACTCCTTGCCCGCTTCCTTTTCAACCTTTCGCTCAACCACACCCTGAAGCTCAGCGAAATCAGCGGAGGAAATCTGCGCAATGCCATTCCACGCGCGGCACATGCCATATTCGGGGTAAGTGCCGAGAGCAAGGAAAAGGTGATGGTGGCATTCAACGAATATGTCGCCGCAGTAGAAAAAGAGTACACCCACACCGACCCAAACATGACCATCACAATCGAGAGCGTGGAGAAACCGGAATATGCCATCGACACCGACACATCCGACCGTCTCATCAAGTCGCTTTACGCTTGTCCTCACGGTGTGATTTCAATGAGCCATGACCTTGAGGGACTTGTAGAGACATCGACCAACCTTGCCGCCGTAAAGATGCAGGACAACTCAACCATTCTTGTCACCACAAGCCAGCGCAGCTCCGTGGAATCCCGCAAGTGGGATATTGCCCGTCAGGTAGAGGCATTGTTCCTCCTCGCCGGCGCACATGTGACCCACGGTGACGGTTATCCCGGATGGGCACCCGACATGAATTCCACCATCATGAAGATTGCCAGCGACGCATACGAGGAACTTTATAACGTGAAGCCGGCTATCAAAGCTATCCATGCCGGACTTGAATGCGGTCTGTTCCTTACTAAATATCCTCACCTTGACATGGTGTCGTTCGGTCCTACTCTCCGCGGTGTACACTCCCCCTCGGAAAAGATGTATATCCCCGCAGTGGAGAAATTCTGGAATCAGCTGACACTCATTCTCAAGAAAGTAGCCGACCTGAAAAAATAACAGACGGCAAAACCGGTATTTACATTAAATATATAGGCATGGCGAGCCATGCCTATATATTTATCCCGAATCCTGAACCTGATATCCCATGAGTATAACCACCATAATTGCCACAGGAGTTATGACAGTAGCCCCTGTCGTCATAACCACCGACACTGTCGCGACCGATTCCATACTGATAGAAGAGATTACCGCGCCTGTACCGGCGGAGAATCATGACGTGATACACCGTCTCACCGAAGATGATTTCAAGCAGGCGGCTGAAGAACTTGGGGTCGATGTGCCCACGATAAAAGCCGTCATAAACATCGAAGCCGGAGCGGGACACCAGGGATTCCATGCCCCGGGGCAACCGATTGTCAACTTTGACCTGACCATGTTCCGACGTGCCGCCGCCAGGCAAGGAATCAACCTGAACAAATACAAGAAAAGCAACCGGGTGGTATTCAACCGTCCCGACAGCAGGAAATACGGTTCATATCAGGCGGCACAGCATGAACGCCTGAAATCGGCTATGTCGATCGACTCGATTGCGGCAATTGACGGCACATTCTGGGGAATGTTTCAGATAGGCGGATTCAACTGGAAAAAATGTGGAGCAGCGTCGCGCGGCGAATTTATAGAAAGGATGTGCAAGTCGGAGCACGAACAGCTCGAACTGTTTGTGAATTTCATTAAAATAAACGACATGGACAAGTATCTCCGGAAAAAAGACTGGGCGGGATTTGCACGTCGTTACAATGGACCGTCCTATGCGCGTCGAGGCTATCACACGCGACTTGCCAAGGCATATAAAAAATACAAAAACCAATCAACACAATAGAGAAAATGGATAACAAGGCAAAAATCTATCTTACGACAGCAGTAGTGATTCTTGCAGGAATATTACTGATTATCGGCGCATTCATCGCCGTACCATATTATAATGTATGGCAACAGGAAATGGCGGGTCGAGCGGAGTTTGCCAAAGCAGAGCAAAACCGCAAAATCAAAATCGAGGAAGCAAAAGCCAACCTTGAAGCGGAAAAGCTCAACGCACAGGCTGAAATCGAGCGTGCAAAAGGTGCGGCAGAGGCAATCCGAATCGAAAACGGCAGTCTCTCATCAACATATATCCAATATCTGTGGGTACGTCAGCAAAACGACCTCAACAATAAGACCGTCATATATATTCCTACCGAAAACAATCTCCCTATACTCGAAGCGTCACGCCTTGACCGTCAAGGCGACTGATGCGTGTCAAGGAAGAAATTTTGCAAGAGCGGCGACATCCATCGACCGGCGGCGCGCATAGTCGGCAAGCTGGTCGTCGCCGATTTTGCCGAGCGCGAAATAGCGGCTTTTGGGATGAGTGAATATAAGCCCCGATGTAGAGGCGGCAGGTGACATCGCGCCGCTCTCCGTCAGGGTAATTCCCATTGACGCGTAATCTATCACTTTGTCAAGGTCGAAAATAAGCGACTGGTCGGGAAGCGACGGATATCCGACGGCAGGGCGTATCCCCTTTTCTGCCGTGTGCCACAATCGCTCATGTACCATGCGGTGCATGGTCTCGGTAGATGCCTCGGCAAGCCTGTCGGCGAGCGTCTGATACAATATCGCCTTATAGTGATTGCCTGCCTCCTTATAACCGGCAATTATATCCTCAATCTTGCCGGATGTAACCGCAAACAATCCGACAAAATCAGGAAGAGAACCGTCATCGGTTACGGGAGCCACATAATCTGACAGGGAAAGACATTCACCATGTTCACACGGCTTCTGCTGACGTAAGGTACAGATTGTAGCTCTTTTCCCGTTATATTCATATATTATATCCCCGTCACGTGACCCGGCAGGAAGCAGAGCCACACGTGCCTTCAACATTATGCCGTCGCGCTCCAGACGCTGCAACGCTATTCGTGCCTCCTTTATCAGCTGCATAGCCTCAGCTGCACTGTTGACCTTTTCATCGGGCACCGCCGCAAGCCACTGGGCACGACAATGGTCACAACCTTGAATATCGGCAACTGAGGCAAGCGACGGGTCGAGTTTCCATGCCGCAAGAAAAGCGCGCCAGTTTATAAGCGGGGCAACCTCACTCACCATGAACTGCAGGTCGGTTATTCCGGGGACATCGGGTATCTCGACCTTATAATCAAGCCGCGGAGCTTTATTTTTTGCCTCATCATAGGGTATAATTGTCACGGCAGATTGCTCGTATTCCTTGCGCAGACGGCTCTGCTCGTCACGTAACGCCTCGACCGCCGCCTGACAGGTAGCAGGATTGCCAAACCGTTGCGCGACAGAAGGGAGCATCGCGGCATCACGTGTATATATGACCGGACCGCTATAGCAGGGGGCAATCCTGACCGCCGTGTGCAAAGCCGATGTAGTCGCACCACCTATCAAGAGCGGTATTGTCATGCCACGGCTTTCCATCAGTCGCGCCACATTACACATTTCTTCAAGCGAGGGAGTAATAAGACCACTGAGTCCCACAAAGTCAGCATCGGTTTCAATAGCCTTCGCCACTATATCCTCGCCCGGCACCATTACCCCAAGGTCAATCATATCATAACCGTTGCAACTCATTATGACCCCCACGATATTTTTGCCTATGTCATGAACATCACCCTTTACCGTTGCGATTACCATGCGCCCCGCCGATGATGCCTCTCCCCCGCTCTTCTTCTCTTCTTCGATATAGGGGGTAAGCCATTCGACAGCAAGTTTCATCACGCGAGCGCTCTTTACTACCTGAGGCAAAAACAGTTTGCCCTCACCGAAAAGATTACCTACCCGGTTCATGCCATCCATCAGCGGACCGTCAATCACGGCGACCGCCGATCCCAGCAATCCCTTCACCTCTTCAAGCACAGGCGGTAGATTATCGGAATGACCTTTTACAAGCATCATTTCAAGCCGCTCGGCAGGAGGCAGCGATTCAGATGACGACATACCGGCAGGTTTCTTTTCATCTGCCGCCTTTTCCTTTATTTCTGCCGCGAGGTCGACGAGGCGGTCGGTAGCGTCGTCACGCCTCACAAGGAGCACATCGTCTATAGCCTCACGCAGGTCGGCGGGAATCTCATCCACCGGCATCATCGCAGCAGCATTTACAATACCCATGTCAAGACCACGCGCTATCGCATGATAGAGAAACAGGGCATGCATCGACTCACGCACATAATTATTGCCCCTGAACGAAAACGAAAGGTTACTGATACCTCCGCTCACCTTCGCGCCGGGCAGATTCCGCTTTATCCACTCGACACTGCGTATGAAATCAAGCGCATAGTCACGATGAGACTCAATTCCCGTAGCGACGGCAAGCACATTCGGGTCAAATACTATGTCACACCCACGAAACCCGGCTTTTTCCACAAGCAACCGGTAAGCCCTGCCACACACCTCGATGCGGCGTTCAAATGTGTCGGCTTGTCCGCGTTCATCAAACGCCATCACCACAACCGCCGCGCCCATCTCACGGATATAGCGCGCATGGTCAAGAAACTTCTCCTCGCCCTCTTTGAGACTGATAGAATTGACTATCGGACGACCCTGTACACGCTTAAGCCCTTCCTGTATTGTAAGCCAATGGGATGAGTCAATCATAAATGGCACTCTCGCCGTATCGGGTTCCGACCCAATGCGACTGACAAAGGAAGACATCTCAACAGAGGAATCAAGCATGGCGTCATCCATGTTTATATCCACAATCTGCGCGCCTGCCTCTACCTGCTGACGCGCTATCTCCACCGCCTCACCGAAATTATGCTCTTTTATGAGGCGAAGGAATTTTCGGCTACCGGCGACATTGCATCGTTCGCCGACGTTGACAAAGTTACGGTCAGAGCTGACGATAAGCGGCTCAAGACCGGCAAGTGCCATCTCTTCCTCCACCACAGGTATCACTCTCGGCTTATATTTCGCGGCGAGTGCAGCAATGGCTTTTATATGTGCCGGGGTTGTTCCACAACATCCGCCTATTATATTGACAAGACCCCGACTTAACATCGGCTCGATTTTCGCCGCCATCTTTTCAGGAGTCTCGTCATATTCACCCATTGCATTCGGCAGTCCGGCATTGGGATAGACACTCACGGCATACGGATATAGTTGAAGCGCCTCGACATATTTCATCATTGCATCTGCGCCAAATGAACAGTTGAGCCCGACGGCAACGGGTTGACAGTGACTCACAGTCACGACAAACGCTTCAAGAGTCTGCCCTGCAAGAGTGCGCCCCGACTCGGTCAAAGTCACGGAAAGAATCACCGGGACACGCTTGCCAACACTTTCCATTGCTCTGCGCGCACCCCATATCGCCGCCTTTGCATTAAGCGAATCATATATAGTCTCTATAAGGAGAAGGTCGACTCCACCTTCAAGCAGCGACTTGCATTGAAGAGAAAATGTATCGGCAAGAAAATCCCAGCCTGTCGCTTCATGATTTTCACTGTCAAGCTCGCGTACCATTGAAAGCGATTTTCCAGAGGGACCGATACTACCTGCCACCCAGCACATTTCACCAGGATGAGCCGTCATAAACTCATCGGCAGCCTCGCGGGCAATTTTGGCGGCAGCGCGGTTTATATCGGCGACATAACCGGAAAGCCCGTAATCGGCGAGCGAGGCGGCATTTGCATTAAATGAATCGGTCTCGATAATCCGCGCACCCGCTTCAAGATAACCGGTGTGGATAGTGCGTATCACATCGGGACGCGTCAACACCAATACATCGTTGCACCCTTTCAGCTTGCGGTCCCATTCCGCAAAACGCTCACCACGGAAATCCTCCTCGGTAAGATGCTCGTGCTGTATCATTGTACCCATCGCACCGTCAAGCACGATGATATCACGAGTCAACGCTTCGACAAGACGCTTTGCCGAAGCATCGTAATCCATATCGTCAATATAAGTCATCGTAGTATTGTAACTTTCCAAAATGCAAAGTTAGCCAATCAGAAGCAACATTTCAACGCTTCGAGCTAAAAAACTTACGCATCAGTGCCCCGCACTCTTCTTCAAGCACACCGGACACTACTACCGCCTTGGGATGAAACGGCGAGCGTGATGTCTGACAAGCATATCCGCGCTTTGCATCGGGCGCACCGATTACTATGCGCCGCAACTGGCTCCAGCCTATTGCGCCCGCACACATCAGACACGGCTCGACCGTGACATAAAGCGTACAGTCGGCAAGGTATTTACCACCAAGCGTATTTGCCGCAGCCGTGATAGCCTGCATCTCGGCATGAGCGGTGACATCATTCAGGCACTCGGTAAGGTTATGGCCCCGGCCGACAATATTGCCGCCACACACCACCACGGCTCCGATGGGAACCTCGTCGGCATCATACGCCTTCCGTGCCTCCGCAAGAGCCTGCTGCATAAAATATATGTCGTCATTCAATGCCATGGTCATAACAAATCCAAAGTCAATCCCTCCGAGGCGACTATTGTATCGGGGAATATAGCCTGCGCCTCTTTCAGATGTTGCGATTCATCGAGATAACGCTTGGAAAAATGCCCCAGTACAAGTTTTTTTGCCCCTGCAGACAACGCTATACGTGCCGCCTCCGAGGCTGTTGAATGTCCGCGTTGACGCGCCTTGTCACGATACTCGTCAGTATATGTCGCCTCATGATACACAGTGTGTACCCCTTCTATGGACCGCGCCACCCTTTCATCATAAACCGTATCGGAACAATAGGCATAACTCATAGCTTCATCGGCAGGCGATGTAAGCGCGGCGTTAGGTATTACCCTACCGTCGGGTGTCATCCAGTCAGCCCCCTCCTTTATACCTTTGTAATCTTTCAGTGGAATATTATAAAATCTCACCATGTCGCCTTTCAGATGACGCAACTTCGGCTTTTCAGTGAAGATAAATCCTGTACATGGCACACGATGATACAAAGGGAAAGTAGTCACAGCCAGTGCATCGCTGTCAAAAATAGTCGCTGTCGCCTTTGGGTCAAAAATATCGTAACGCACTTCAAAAGGTGTTTCACGGCAAAAAAAGCCGATCATACGCCGAAATATCGCCTCCCCTTCAGCCGTTGTATGTACGGTGACAACTCCACCCTCCTTGCCGGTGAGGGCGAGGGTGGAAATAAGCCCCGGCAAACCAAGACAATGGTCACCGTGGAGATGCGACAGGAATATATGATTCAGACGGGAATATTTCAGCCGCTGACGCCGCATGGACAACTGCGCACACTCCCCGCAATCAACCATAAAGAGATTGTCACGGTAGTCTATTACCTGACAACTCGGCAGATGGCGTAGCGTCGGCGTAGCCGAACCGCATCCAAGATAGTTTACTCGAAACTGTGACATGTGACAAAGATAATAATTCTTTCCAAATTGTCAATCCGCCGTATCCCGACAAAATGACAACTATATAAAATGTAACGATAAATCTTGTCGGTAATAAGCCCATTTCCGCACTTTATTAACAGATTTATGGTTAAATTTTGACAAAAAAGCAAATACTTATTTGGGTTATATTAATTTTAATCGTAACTTTGAAATGTTTTTTCATAGGATTAGATTTTTAAGGTTTACAAAGGTGCTGTCATCGTGAGATGCCCGCACCTTTCTTTGTGCTATTAATATTTTATTGTATCTTTGTTCACAATGCCAGTCAGAATTACAATAACCTTTTTTATGAAGATTTAAGTCAATGAACAAAATACATGAATTTTTTTCATCATTTACCGGGAAAATATACCTCTGTATAACCTGTATATGTATGGGGGTATTCATTGCCATAGGCTATGTATCCGAGTTGGCACATAGCAAAAACAGTATAAAAGAGGTCCAAAGAAGCACCGAACTGCTTAATTGTGAAGTACTGGAAAACATACGCGATCATGTAACCAATGTGGAAAGAGCCACGTATTCCGTGGCAGAGATACTGGAATCAGCCGATGCCGAAGACCTCATTTCCACCGGTAAGCATGAGATTGAGCGCATACTTAAAATCGAGCCGGTAGTGAGAGGCGGAGGAATATGGCTGGAACGATATGCACTTTCACCCGATAAATCTCATGCAATGACATACCTTACAATCGACTCAACAGGAATCATCCACAACATGCAGCTTAAAGGGTCGGACTACGATTACTTCAAAAAAGAATGGTATGCCGCCGCAATCGAGACAGGGAAAGGCAAATGGAGTATTCCCTACTTTGACGAAGGCGCCGGTGAAAGCGAGATGACTACATTCTCGGTACCCTTTACTACCACCGGCGGAATCAGCGGAGTGGTGACATCCGACATCTTTCTTAACGAACTTCTGAATGATTTTGACAATCTGCGCCCCTATCCGGAAAGCGTGATTTCACGAACATATATCGATGCCAACACACGTCTTGAAGCAGGATACGCCACAGCTGTAAAGAATGACACACTATATTGCTATGCCTCGATGCCGCGACTCGGATTAAAAGTCACGACCTCGACTCCGATGAAAGCGGTGACTGCCAGCCTGCACATTGAAAATGATTATACTGCGGCAATACTTTTTATAGCCCTCATCTTACTTATTGTACTTTCCCAAGTTGTATTATCTCGGCTCAATGAACCGTTAAGCCGCCTTGCCGAGGCGGCACGACATATCGGAGACGGGGATTTTCTACATCCGCTTCCTCCCATGCCTGAAAAAGGCGAACTCACCAATCTATACAACGCCATGGGGAGTATGCAGCAATCGCTCGACCGATATGTAAAAGACCTTACTGAAAGCACCCGCGCTAACGAACGATTGTCGAGCGAGCTTGCCATCGCACACGAAATACAGATGGGACTTCTTCCGGCTCATGACCACAATCTTGATTCCTTGCCTGTTGACATTGCGTCGACACTTATGCCCGCAAAAATGGTAGGGGGCGATTTTTACGATTATGCAGTTGTTGATGACAAGATTTATTTCATTGTCGCGGATGTCTCCGGTAAAGGGGTACCCGCATCATTGATGTCATCGATGTGCCAGGGTGTATTTCGCATGGCACTTTCCGGCACTTCCGACCCCGGAAAAATCGCGGCTGCGATAAATCAGCGTATCTGCGAGTCAAACCCGCGTAATCTCTTCATGACAATGCTTGTGGGCTGTCTGGAATATGCTACCGGACACATCATGCTGTGCAATGCCGGTCACTGCCCACCTCTGGTCAGAACCGGAGCCTCTGTCCAATACGTGAAACTCAATCCCAATCTCCCCGCAGGGGTGATGTATGATACCGAATACATCACGGAGAAATTCACGCTTTCACCGGGAAGTGTGCTTGTACTAAATACCGACGGCGTGACTGAAGCAAATAATTCAGCCGGAGAATTTTATGGAGAAGAACGGCTGAAAGAAGCAATCGCCGACAATATCACCGATTACGATGCACGTAAAATAACCGACACGGCCATCTCGTCTGTCGCACAATTCACCGGCGATGCCGACCAATTTGACGACATTACGCTCCTGGTCATAAAAAATGCAAGGACACTGCCTGCCAATCTGGCATCAGTCGCTATCATACGTTCAATCATCGAGCGGGTAGCCAATGAGTACGGGATAAGTGGCGATATACAGTTCAACATGCAACTGTCGGCAGAAGAAATCGCGGTAAACATCATCAACTATTCAACGGCGGCTGCAAAAGACACCACTTTTGAATTTTATACATACATAAATAAAGAAGAAGGCTCGATGATAATGATATTTACCGACGGCGGCATTCCCTTCAATCCGCTTGTCGACTCGCCGGAACCTGATTTGGACGCACCGGTGGAAACACGGCGTGTAGGTGGTCTTGGAGTATTTATGGCGAAAAACCTGTCAAATGAAATGTTTTATTCGCGTGACAATGGTAAAAATATTCTTACACTTACATTTAAAATATAATCATAAATAAATTATAATCATATTGCACAATGGAAATAGAAATTTTAAAAGAGGATAACAAGTTAAGAATTATCCCGAAAGGCAGACTTGACACAAGTGCTGCAACAGAATTTGACAGCAAAGTCGCAAGTGCCGGTGAGAAAATCGATACCGATGTAGAGATTGACTGCCATGAACTTGAATATATCTCAAGTTCCGGACTACGCTCATTCATATCAATACTAAAGAAAGCAAGAGAAAATGACAAGAAAGTCACGGTCAACGGACTGACACCTCAGCTGAAAAGCATCTTCGACATGACAGGGTTCAGTAAACTATTTAACATCTAATAGCATGGATACTACTATCAACAGGTCACCGCTCAGCCAGACCCAGCTCGGAATTTTTCTGGACTGTATGCGTCGCGATGTCGATTCCTACCATATCCCAAACCTGTTCCGCATGGGTAAAAACATTGATGCGGAACGTCTTGCCGAAGCGCTTAACAAAGTTATCAGCAAGCATCCGGTAATCTATGCACGAATAGAGACTGATGACGACGGCAATCCGGTAATGTATTCCGATAAAAACAATTTCCGCCGCGTAGAAGTAGAAGATATTTCCGATGCAGAATTTGAAGCGTTACGTCACCGGCTGATTGAGCCATTTCAGATTATTGGGGGCAATCTCTCGGTGATACGCGTGTTCCGTACCGAATCCGGCGTATGGCTTTTCACCGATTATCATCATGTAATATCCGACGGTGCATCGCAGACCGGCTTTTTACACAGTTGCGACATCGCCTACCGTGGCGAGGAGCCTCCGGAAGAGGGGATTTCAGGCTTTGAGGTAGCCATACGCGAGGCCGAAGGACGAGCCGGAGAAGAATACACCGCCGCAAAACGGTGGTATGAAGAAATGTTTGGCGGCACTGATACCGAGGGAAAAGTCTATGCCGATGTAAAAGGTGATAAAGAAAGCTACGACAGCCGTCGAATATTCCTTCCGCTTGCCTCCGACGAACTAAAAGGTGGAGCGCCGCTATGCTACGCGGCAATGGGCGTGGTACTTGGCGCGTTCATGCATAAAAATGAAGTTGCTTACACGACTGTCACCCACGGGCGCAAAGGTCGTGCGACCGACCATACATTCTGCATGATGGTAAAAACGCAACCCGTACGTTGCGTAATGGAAAAAGGCATGACCATCGATGGTCTCGTGAGAAAGATGAAAGAGCAGCTTATCGGTTGCCGCCGAAATGATCTTTTCTCTTTTGCAGAGGTAGCCGCGCTGACCGGCATAACATCAGAGATATTGTTCGCCTATCAGGGACATTTCCTCGATATACCCCAAATAGGAGGAGAGCCGGTGGTCAGGGAAAAACTCGAGACCGTATCCACCGGCATACCCTTGAACCTCGAGCTGCTTCAGGACGACACACATACCTGGATTGACGCGGAATGGCGTTCCGACCTCTATTCAACGGAATTGGTACACACTCTGTGCCATACTTTCGCCCATGTGCTAAAACAGATGATAACGCTTCCCGGCGACACGCCTCTCGACAATCTTTCACTGATTGACGACAAAGATAAAGAAGCAATTCATGAAATGTGTATCCGCAAGCCGCTCGGTTATGATATGTACCGTCCTATCGAGGAATGTATATCATCCACGGCAGCAAACCAACCCGACAACACGGCGATTGTATTTGAGGGGGAAAGGATTTCATATAGAGACCTGGAGAAATATGTCAGCCGTGTGGCGGCATACCTTCAGGGCATCGGCATCAAAAAAGGCGATACTGTGGGTGTGATGATACGCCGTTCACCTCTTATGGCGGTGTATCCTCTCGCATTGATGCGCCTGGGAGCAGCCTACATGCCCCTCGACCCGGAATTTCCGGAAGAGCGACTATCGTTCATGACCGGTGACGCCAGCGTAAATGTCATCCTTACTTCCAACCGGCTTGCCAACGACATAATGCCGGGATTCGCCGGAAGGATAATCGACATAACAGAAATCCCCGATGCTGACGCCTCACCGGCGCCGATTGACGGAAAACTCCCCGACGACCCGTTTGTAGTGCTATATACCTCCGGCTCTACAGGCAAACCGAAAGGAGTCACATTGTCACGCGGAAACCTGTTGAATTTCTGTCATGACTATATCGATCTCGTAAATCTCACCCCTGCCGACCATATCCCTGCCTACGCCAATTTCGGATTTGACGCTCACATGATGGATATTTATCCTACCCTCATGGCAGGAGGAGAGCTGCACATATTAAATGAAGAGACCCGTCATGACCTCGACGCGTTGCACTCTTACATCGAGGAGAATGCAATCACCGTGTCGTTCTTCACAACACAGATAGCCTACCAGCTTGCAACCCTGTATGAGTTCTCTACCCTGCGCTGTATGCTTACAGGAGGTGAAAAACTGCCTCCATTACAGAGCCTCCCATATCCTTTCTATAATGTGTACGGTCCGACGGAATGTTCGGTGTTGACAACTTATTATCGTGCAGAGGGCGACATTGACGGAACACTGATAGGCAAGCCGCTTCCCGGTTATGGATTACGTATAACCGATTTTGCCATGAGGGAATTGCCTGCCGGAGTACCGGGCGAGCTCGTCATTCTCGGCAAGGGAGTCGGACTCGGATATCTTAACCGTCCCGACATGAACAGAGAGAAATTCATCATTCTCGATGGAGAAAGGGCATACCGAACAGGCGACCTTTGCCGCCTTACTCCTGAAGGTGACATAAATTTCCTCGGCAGAATGGATGGCATGGTAAAACTGCGCGGACTAAGAATCGAACTTGGCGAAATCGAGGCAGTTGCCACCCGCCACGAGGCAGTAAAACAATTTGCCGCTGCTGTAAAAAACATTTCCGGCAATGAACAACTTGTCGGCTATTACTCGGTCAAAGACGGATTTACGCTCGCCGAAGATGAACTCCGTGAACACATGAGCCACGGACTTACAGAATTTATGATTCCGTCTATCCTGGTTAAACTCGACTCCCTCCCGCTCACCCCCAACGGCAAGGTTGACCGTAAAGCCTTGAAAACTCCGGAAATCACGGTAAGTGATGAACTTGCAGCCCCTGAAAATGACAATGAACGCGAAATATCGCAGCTTGTAGCCGACATTATCGGACATTCCAATTTCGGCGTTACAACCAACCTGCTTACAGTGGGTCTCACATCTCTGCTGGCAATGAGGCTTGTAGCTACAATCGCAAAAAAACGCAATGTAAAAATCGCGGCAAAGACTGTCATGACCAATCCCACAGTGCGCGGACTTGCTGAAGAAATCGTGCGCCTTACGGGTAATGTAGCGGAAGAAATTGCCAAGCCGGAAATCCGCAAACGCAAGTATTATCCGTTGAGCGAAAACCAGCGCGGTGTGTTTATTGACTGGGAACTTAACCGTGAGGCGTTACAATACAATGTACCTCAGGCAATAACATTCAGCGGAGATATTGATACCGAGCGTCTTGCCGATGCTCTCCGCAAGGTAACGGCCGCACATCCGGCTTTGCTCGCGCGGTTTGTAAACCATAACGGCGACATCATGCAGCAACGTGACGACAACCGCGAGGTAAATGTGGGCATCGTCACTCTTGACAAAGCACCCGCCCGCGATGAGCTGCAGCAGATGGTAAAACCGTTCAATCTGTTTGAAGATGCGTTGTTCCGCTATACGATAATGACACATCCTGAAGGCACAACCCTTTTCCTGGATTTCCATCATATAGTGCTTGACGGCGTATCGCTCATGGTGTTTATGAACGACTTGCGTAACGCATACAACGGCGATTCACCGCTGACCGAAAGCTATACCGCTTTTGACCGCGCCGTCGATGAGCAGTCGCTCATGATGTCGCAGGAGGGTGAAGATGCCGGAGAATGGTTCAAGACTCTTCTTGAAGGTTACGAGTCGACCATCTACCCCCACAGTGCTATCCCCGACAGCATTGTACCGGGAGAAATGGGCAGAATAACCCTATTGATTGATGGTGATAAAATTGACAGTTTCTGCACCGGCAACGCCATAACGCCGAGCAATTATTTCTTGTCGGCATTCATGCAGTTGCTTCACCGACTGACGCGTAACGAACGTATCGCAATTACTACAGTCAACAACGGCCGTGACGATGTAAGGCTTATCGATGATGTGGGTATGTTTGTCAAGACACTTCCCGTAGTATCCGACATCTCTGTCGCAAAGGCAAAGGTCACTTCTCCAATGGAAGCCGCCTCCACCATCCAGCAGCAATTTCTGACAACACGTGGTTTTGATTTCTATCCGTTCACCGCAATCGTGGAAAAATATGGCATACGCCCGGAAATAATGTATGTCTATGAAGGAGGCATAAGTGTCGACATGGAAAATGACACACTTGCCGGGACACCCGTAGCCTTGGGGCTGGACACGGCAAAAGTGCCGTTGACGATGCTTGTATTCACACCGGAAGAGGGTAAATACGAGCTTGCACTTGAATATGATGCCGGCGTATATTGCCGTGCCGACATGCAGCGCCTCATTTCAATGATGGGCACGCTCTCTCAAAATCTTGCCGATACTCCGCAGCTTTATGGCGCGGGGCTCACATCAGTTGCCGACGTTGCCCTACTCGACATGATACGCGACGGCGAAAGCGGTGACTGTGGATATGAGTCTTACCACGGAGCAATGGAAGCATGGGCCGATGCCACACCCGAAGCCACGGCATTGATTGCGTCTGACCGCAGCATGACATACGCGGAATTTGACCTGGAAGCCAACCGGATAGCCAATGGGCTTATAAAGCGCGGTGTACACCACGGCGACCGTGTGGTTGTGTTGCTTCCCCGCGATTCTCGGTTAATAACAACGATTTACGGCATAATGAAAGCCGGTGCCGCTTACATTCCCTGCGACCCGGATTATCCCGCCGAGCGCATACGCCTGATAACCGAGGACTCAGACGCCCGCTACATTGTAACCACTGCATCACGTAGAGATGTATTCCCGGATAAAGGCATTGATGTGGATGAGCTGACCGCCTCTGACATATCGTCGCGACCGGGGATAAAAATCGCGCCCGACGACCTCGCTTACATGATATACACCTCCGGCAGCACCGGGCGCCCCAAGGGAGTTAAAATCCATCACGGGGCAATCACCAACTACCTCTATGCCTACAGGAAGGATTTTTACACGTCGCAAGGTGAAAATGAACCTAAGGTCAACATGCTTCTCGTCACAATATCCTTTGACGCTTCACAGGTTGACCTCGGTACGTCGCTCACCTCAGGTCACACCCTCGTGCTTGCCAACGAGGAGGAATGTAAAGATGCCGTGATGCTCGCTGACCTTATGATGCGTACCGGAGTCGACGCATTTGACGCGACCCCGAGCCGACTCGCAGCGATGCTTGAACTGCCTGCGTTCCGTGAGGCGGTATCATGCTGCCGACTGCTGAACATCGGCGGCGAAGGCTTCCCGCAGTCATTGCTTAGACGTCTTCGCGTGGATGCCGGATTCAAGGGACTCATCGTGAACGAATATGGCCCTACCGAAACAACCGTGGGATCAAATCATGCCATTCTTAAACTGGGAGAGCCTGTCACGGCAGGACGGCCTTTCTACAATTACCGCGAATATATCGTCGACCCGTGGGGTGCCGAGGTACCTGTCGGAGTCACCGGCGAACTATATATCGCCGGAAAGGGTGTCGGAAAAGGATACCACAACATGCCGGAGAAAAACGCTGAAAGTTTCGTGCAGTTCAACGGTGAACCGGCTTACCGCACCGGCGACCTTGCCAGGTGGACACCGGAAGGCGATGTCGAAATCGCCGGGCGAATCGACAATCAGGTAAAACTACGCGGATTGAGAATCGAGTTAGGAGAAATAGAGAGTGTCGCCACCACATTCCCCGGAGTAAAAACGGCAGCAGCCGATGTGCGCAAAATCAACAATGTGGAGCATCTGTGTCTATGGTATGAGACCGACGGTGTGGACACTGATGAGCTGAAAACGCATCTTGCATCGCGCCTTACCGAATATATGGTGCCCGACAGCTATAACCCGTTGAAATCAATGCCGGTTACGCCAAACGGCAAGATTGACCGACGCGGACTTCCGCAGCCTATAATCGAGGCGGGAGCGGAATTTGTCGAACCGCTGCCAGGCAAAGAAGCCGATATCGCGGAAGCATTCCGCGAAACACTCGGTCTTGAACGGGTGGGAGCGCTTGATGATTTCTTCAAGATAGGAGGCACCTCCATCAATGCCATCAAGCTTGTGGCGATACTTTCCGGAAAAGGCATCGAGGTCAGCTATAAGGAAATATTCACGGCAAAGACCCCGCGAGGACTTGCGGGAATATCTCCGGTAGAAGACACCCCAAACAAAACGGCTGCAACCGTCGCCGGGGCAACTCCGCGTGGCGAATATGCCGACATCCTTGAGAACAACAGTCCGGAAAGCGTTACGGAAGGGGAACCGTTACCCATAGGTGATGTACTTCTTACAGGTGCCACCGGATTTATGGGTGTACACATGCTACACCGCCTCATAACTTCCGGCAACGGGAAAATCACTTGTATGGTACGCGGTCGCGGCGATATCACAGGCGAAAGCCGTCTGCGGTCATTGCTATTCTACTACTTCGGCGATACATTTGATGAATTATGGGATACGCGCCTTTCAGTAATAGACGGGGATGTAACTGACAAGGAAGCATTCCGTCTCCTACCGGATTGTGAAATCGACACAGTAATAAACTGCGCGGCAAACGTAAAGCATTTCTCTGCAGGAGATGACATTGAAAAAGTGAACGTGGAGAGTGTGAGGAATCTTGTGGAGTTGTGCAAGCAAAGAAATGCCCGGCTGATACATGTATCCACCGTGTCTATTGCAGGCGAGAGCGTAGACGGGGTGCCGGATCCCGCAACAAAACTCACTGAAAGGGATTTCGATCTCGGACAAAATCTCAGCAACCAATACGTAAAATCGAAATATGACGCTGAAAAGATTATTTTCGATGCCATAAAATCCGATGGTCTCGTAGCCAAGATAATGCGTGTGGGCAATCTCTCCGCTCGTGTGTCTGACGGTGAGTTCCAGATTAACTTCCGCAGCAACGCCTTTATGGGACGACTGAAAGCATATCTGGTACTCGGATGCGTGCCCTACTCTCACCTTGACGCGCCATGCGAATTTTCTCCGATTGATGAAGTGTGTCACGCAATCATAAAACTTGCATCCACACCAAGCCGCATGATTGTGTTCCATCCATGCAACAACCATCGTATTCCATTGGGCGATGTACTCGACATACTCGGTCGTATATGCGCTTCGCCCATAAAAGAAGTAGAATGGCATGATTTCGAGTCACGGATAAGCAAAATGATGACAGAACCGAATGCCGACATTACGGCTCTTCAGCCACTACTTGCATACCAAAGCTCCGCTGGGGTCACTACATCTTTCATCGAATATGCCAACGAATACACCACCCAGGTGCTGTACCGTCTTGGATTCAAATGGAATTATACGTCATGGGACTATGTCGAACGATTCATAAAGTCAATCGTGGCACTGGATTATTTCTCTACAGGTGATGCTTCATTATAAAATACGGCGTCTCACTGATAAAGATTATTCCGGAATTCCGGAAATGCTATCCCGCCTCCCGCAATGGAGAGCCGGGATAGCATCATCCTACCGCCTTCCGGTTGACACCCTGCAATCAGGCGCCGCTTTCCTGCTGCTTGAGGAGCTTTGCCGCGAAAAAGCCGGAATAGAGCAAATCCCGGAATTTGCACTGTCACCCAACGGAAAACCGTATTTTCGGGAGTTGCCCCGCCTGCACTTCAACATGAGCCATTGTCGCGATGCAGTGATGTGCGTGATTTCCGACATGCCGGCAGGATGCGACATAGAGCCGATACCGGAATGTATTGACGAGGATGTAATGAACCTCATCTTTACCCGAGAAGAAAATACGGCGATAATCACATCGTCATGTCCGGAAGTCATGTTTGCGCAGACATGGACCCGTATCGAGGCTGCTGCCAAGATGCTCGATGTGCCGCTTGACAGTCATTTGCTGAAAAAATGGCGTAAGAAGTTTGCCGGAGCAATCTTTACCGGTAAGGAAGACACATTTGTATATTCCTTGGTCTCTTATTCCGATATCATGGACAAATTATGAGAAAACGGATAGGATTATTTTTGGCGTTTAACAGATTAATGGTTAAATTTGTCGGCAAAATAAAAACCTGAAAAACGAAATACGTATAATATTTCCTATATAAAATAGATTACACGATTATGAGTAAAGAAAAGAAATTCTTGACCTGTGATGGTAATCAAGCTGCCGCTCATGTGAGCTACATGTTCTCCGAGGTAGCAGCCATCTACCCCATCACTCCTTCTTCCACCATGGCTGAGTATGTTGATGAATGGGCTGCCGCAGGTCGTAAAAACATCTTTGGTGAAACCGTTCTTGTGCAGGAGATGCAGTCAGAAGGCGGTGCTGCCGGAGCCGTTCACGGTTCACTTCAGGCAGGTGCCCTTACCACAACCTACACCGCATCCCAGGGTCTTCTTCTGATGATTCCCAACATGTACAAGATAGCAGGTGAATTGCTCCCTTGCGTGTTCCATGTATCGGCACGTACACTTGCCTCTCATGCTCTTAGCATCTTCGGTGACCACCAGGATGTGATGTCAGTGCGCCAGACAGGTTTCGCAATGCTTGCCGAAGGTTCAGTACAGGAAGTGATGGATCTCGCAGGTGTAGCTCATCTCGCCACAATCAAGTCGCGTGTGCCTTTCGTAAACTTCTTTGACGGATTCCGCACCTCTCATGAAATCCAAAAAATCGAGGCTCTCGACAATGACGACCTCGCTCCCCTTTTGGACCGCGAGGCTCTCGCCGATTTCCGCAACCGTGCGCTTAACCCCAACAATCCGGTAGCTCGCGGTATGGCTGAAAACGGTGACGTGTTCTTCCAGCATCGTGAGGCAAGCAACAAATATTATGAAGCAGTTCCCGCTATTGTCGAGGACTACATGAACAAGATTTCTGAAATCACCGGTCGCAAGTACGGTCTGTTCAACTATTACGGAGCACCCGATGCAGAGCGCGTGATTATCGCAATGGGTTCTATCACCCAGGCTGCTCAGGAAGCAATCGACTATCTTACCGCACAGGGAGAGAAAGTCGGTCTCGTATCTGTTCACCTGTATCGCCCCTTCTCTGCAAAGCATTTCCTTGCAGCTGTACCTGCTACCGCAAAGAAAATCGCCGTGCTTGACCGCACAAAAGAACCCGGAGCCAACGGTGAGCCTCTTTACCTCGACGTGGTTGAATGTTACCGCGGCGTAGAAAACGCTCCTGTAATCGTAGGCGGTCGCTACGGTCTCGCTTCAAAGGATACCACCCCCGCACAGATTCTTTCTGTATATGAGAACCTCGCTCTTCCCGAGCCCAAGAACCAGTTCTCTCTCGGTATCGTGGATGACGTGACTTTCATGTCGCTCCCGATGAAGGAAGAGGTTGCACTTGGCGACCCCAGCACATACGAGGCCAAGTTCTTCGGTCTTGGTGCCGACGGTACTGTGGGTGCAAACAAGAACTCGGTGAAGATTATCGGTGAAAACACCAATAAGTATTGTCAGGCTTACTTCGCTTACGACTCAAAGAAGTCAGGCGGTTTCACCTGCTCTCACCTGCGTTTCGGCGACAAGCCTATCCGCTCTACATATCTGGTGACCACTCCTAACTTCGTGGCTTGCCACGTTCAGGCTTACCTCCACATGTATGACGTGACCCGCGGTCTCCGTGACAACGGTACATTCCTTCTCAACACTATCTGGGAAGGCGAGGAACTTGCCAAGAACCTCCCCAACAAGGTTAAGCGTTATTTCGCTGAACACAATATCAGCGTTTACTATATCAACGCTACCAAGATCGCCCAGGAAATCGGTCTCGGTAACCGTACCAACACCATTCTCCAGTCGGCATTCTTCCGCATCACCGAGGTTATCCCCGTTGACCTTGCTATTGAGCAGATGAAGAAATTCATCGTCAAGAGCTACGGCAAGAAGGGTCAGGATGTAGTCGACAAGAACTACGCTGCAGTTGACCGTGGCGGCGAATATAAGAAACTCGATGTTGATCCCGCATGGAAGACTCTTCAGGATGAACCCGCCGCAGCCAACAACGATCCTGAATTTGTAAACAAGGTTGTTCGCCCCATCAACGCACAGGATGGCGACCTTCTCCCTGTATCAGCATTTGTAAACGAGCCCGACGGCACCTGGCATCAGGGCACCGCTAAATACGAGAAGCGCGGTGTTGCAGCTTTCGTTCCCGAGTGGGTTGAAGAAAACTGTATCCAGTGTAACAAGTGTGCCTATGTATGTCCTCACGCTGCTATCCGTCCGTTTGTCCTCACTCCCGAGGAAATGGCAAAGGCTCCGTTTGGCGAAGACGCTACCATCCCCGCTATCGGCAAGACATTCACTGGCATGCGCTTCATGCAGACTGTAGACGTGCTTGACTGTCTTGGTTGCGGCAACTGTGTTGACGTATGTCCGGGCAAGAAGGGAGAGAAGGCTCTCGTGATGAAACCGCTCGAAAGCCAGCTCGACATCCAGAAAAACTGGGATTACTGTGTAAGCGATGTCAAGTCAAAGGCAAGCCTCGTTGACGTGAAGGCTAATGTAAAGAACTCTCAGTTCTCTACCCCGCTCTTTGAATTCTCAGGCGCTTGCTCCGGTTGCGGTGAAACTCCTTATGTAAAACTCATCACTCAGCTCTTCGGCGACCGTGAAATCGTTGCCAACGCTACCGGATGTAGCTCTATCTATTCAGGCTCAGTGCCCTCTACTCCTTACACCAAGGATGAGAATGGTCGCGGTCCCGCATGGGCTAACTCACTCTTCGAGGATTTCTGCGAGTTTGGTCTCGGTATGACTCTCGCCAACGAGAAGATGCGCGCTCGTCTTGACGCTGATGTACGTGCCCTTCTTGACTGCCCCAAGTGCAGCGATGAAATCAAGGCTCTTGCTACTCAGTGGCTCGATGAAAAGGACAATGCCGACCGTAGCCGCGAAATCTCCGACAAGCTCGTTCCGTTGATGGAGGCTTGTGGTTGCGATGCTTGCAAGAAGGTACTTGAACTCAAGCACTTCCTCATCAAGCGCAGCCAGTGGATTATCGGTGGTGACGGTGCTTCTTACGATATCGGCTTCGGCGGTCTTGACCACGTTATCGCATCAGGCAAGGATGTAAACATCCTCGTACTCGATACCGAGGTTTACTCTAACACCGGCGGTCAGTCGTCAAAGGCTACCCCGCTCGGCGCAATCGCCAAGTTTGCCGCTGCGGGTAAGCGCATCCGCAAGAAAGACCTCGGTCTTATCGCCACTACCTACGGCTATGTATATGTAGCACAGATTGCAATGGGTGCTGACCAGGCTCAGACCCTCAAGGCTATCCGCGAGGCAGAGGCTTACGACGGTCCTTCATTGATTATCGCATACGCTCCCTGTATCAACCACGGTATCAAGGCCGGTATGGGCAAGGCTCAGCAGGAAGAAGCAAACGCAGTTGCTTGCGGTTACTGGCACCTCTGGCGCTACAATCCTGCTGCAGAGCTTGAAGGCAAGAACCCCTTCACTCTTGACAGCAAGGAGCCTAACTGGGATAACTTTGAAAACTTCCTCAAGGGCGAGGTTCGTTACGCATCGGTAATGAAGCAGTATCCTGCCGAGGCTGCAGAGCTCTTCGCCGAGGCTAAGGCTAACGCACAGTGGCGTTACAACAACTACCGCCGTCTTGCCCAGCAGCAGTGGGGCGTTGACCCGGAAGTTGAGACCCTCGAAAACAAGTAATCAGATTCCCTCTGAATAATCAACGGGGTTGTGTCGATTGACACAACCCCGTTTTTTTACGTCTTCAAATATGTTATTCCCATGTGACGGAAAGGAAGCGGAGCAATGTGGCGCTCGGTCCCCATGACCCGGTGTGTTGCACACCGATACCGCCATATTCATTCGGCTCAATATCAGCGGTAAGATTCACTGTCTTCACAAGGCCGGGGCGATGCGGCTCCGGCACACTGTCTTCATTCGTTACATTGACTGTCAGCTTGTCGCCCTTGACATCAAGAGTGATCCTGCACCCCTTACGATAGCATACAGCCGACACAGGCTCACTGATAGGCACTGCAATACCGTTGTCATATTTCATGAGCATAAAGTCGACCGCCTTGTCATTCTTCACGGTACGGATTACACGCAGGGCATACCCCGACAAAGTCGCGGCATCAAATTTCACATATACATCCATGTATTGTCCGGTCGCACTGCCAAATCCCTGTCCTGCCGTCTTACACGGGTCGACATGAAGTGTCAGTGACATGTCGCCATATTTTTCTCCTTCCGGATTGTAGAGCAACCGTGCGCCACGCGTATTCTGCATCAGTCCCACTGACTTAGCCGCACCGTCAACACCATTGCCATAATACCAGCTGTGTTCCTTGTCAGGTATCCAGTCATATTCGGCGGTATCAGCTGGCTTGAACGCGTCGACAGTCCAGAATCCGGGGATTACCGCCGGTTGATATTCAGTCGGGAAATTGACAAAGGCTGTCGTGATAGATTTGCACTGCGGGACATCGGTCACAGGCGATGGCGTAACCGTTCTTTCCGGCTCGCCATAATTAGATCTGATATGACGCGGAGCCACGGCAGCTATTATATAGTATCCGTTGTCGGCGGCAGATAGTTCGTAATCAAGTTTCGGGATATCGTTACGTGACACGGCAACAGGAATTGCATCACTCCCATCCTCCGACTTCGCACGATACCAGGTGACAGCCGACATATCCTTGCGTTTGCCGAGATCGAGCGCATAATCAACGTGGAGAGTGTTCCCTTTCCTCACAATCACAGGCAACGACTTAAAATCAGGCGCAGGTAATTCCGGCGGATATACCGTCACCTCACATTCCGCGGCGACGCCTTCATCTGTCCAGGCGACGACATTGACCACCTGCGGGGTTTCCTCGTTATTTCTTCCAATCACAGTCAGTTCACCCGGTTCATATATCCGCAGTTCGACATATTTCCATCCTCCCTTGACGAGGTCCCAGTTGGTATAATAATAGCCGCTCTTGATGACAAGAGTGTCTTTTGCGGTCTCTATGCTTGCCTTTCGCTTGTCGAGAGTAAACATGGTCGGCTGCATGACAAGCCGCGTGGTATCCTGATTTAGCGGATTCCATCCGTCTTTTCCCCTCACGAGATTATACACATTATATGTATCGCCACATTTATACGCTTTCAGCAGTGGCAGATGCGTCATCACAACAGTCTGTCGCGGATGCTCCATACCTATTACAACCGGCTTTCCGTTAAGAGTTACATTATGCTGATAGCAGCGCAAGTCGGGAGTCGGGTCCTGTGTCCATCCGAGATACAAATCGGGGTCATCCGATGTCCAGCGGCAGTCGACCATTGTCACCTGACTGCCCGCTTTCACGAGATATTGCCTTCCGATAGTCTTGGAATGAATATCGCAGTCAAGAAAACATGCACCCTGGGCGTAAGTGTTATAAAACGGTTTGCCGCTGAAAAATGTAAATCCACAGCCTAAATAAACGCCGGTGCCGCACAAAGCATCGTCAGTACACTCAAAATAGCACCGGTCAAACAGGATTCGTTTCGCGCCGGCAAATGGGCATAGGTTCAACCGGCTTATAAAGCGGCAGTTGCGCGCCACATAGCGGTCGCCGTCACATATCACGAGCTGCGCCTGCACTATCGCGTCGGCTCTCTTCTTGCGGTTAAGCGAAGGATTACGGGGATATTCGAGGTCGACGTTGCAATAATTACCGAAGGTAAGATTCTCGACCTGAATGTCATCGCCAGTGATATGCAGCATGGTGAAATTGCCGACCGCACCCTGCGTCTGCCCACGGTTGCAGGCAAGCACCACATCCTCAGGATTGTCACTCAATCCTGTCAATAGCAGATGATTCATTTTAAGCTTCATGGCATAAGGAGTACCCTCCCCCGCCTCAGGGCGGCGCACCTCAGGGTCATCCGGGTCATCAAGCCAATATACACCCGGGGCAATCTTTATAGTCAACGGATTGTCGGAGGAATATTCATGCTGCCGCTGCATGTTTTCAGCCTCGACAAGAGCGTCACGCAACGAATTGAAATATGTATCGTCGGCACATGCCTCGTCATCGTCAAGTGATGAGTCGACATACAGCACAGATTGTTGAGCCACAAGCGGCAATACCGTCATAAACGCCGCCAACACGGCAAAAAGTGTCTTTTTATTCATGGTCAAGGTCAATTACACATTATCTTTCAAATTTAATGGTTATCTTTGTGAATTGCAAACCGTAACCTACATTATATGGGAAAAATCACCTATCGTAAACAACCCGAATTCTGGACTATATGCCTGCCGCTGTTTATTGGAATAACTATACTCGCAGCAATAATCGGGGGCAAACTGACACTTTCGCTTGTATATTTCGGGCTTCTGATTATCCTGGAATATGTATGCGTTTTCGGTGAAGGCTACTCGATTGACGGGAATAGTCTTGTCATATACATGTTTTATCAAGGCACGCGCTATCCCATAAATAAGATTACCCGCATACGGTATGTCAAAAGCCGTTTTTCACTATTCGGGAAAAGTCGCTACCGTCTTGCCATCAGTTTTAGCGACCGCACAATACTGAAAAGCACCTCCCCCATGCAGCTTTCCCCTAAAGATACCGACCGCTTCGTAGCCGAACTTCTCCGTATCAACCCCGACATCATCGTCACGCGACCAACGGGAACAGCTACGGCATAATGCTATGGTTGAGGTGTGAACCGAAATTTCCGATTGCAATGCCTAATCACGACTAAAAATATCTCAAATGAAAAACAGACTGTTGCTCATAATCGACCCCCAGATAGATTTCATAACCGGTTCGCTCCCGGTACCCGGTGCCGAACAGGCAATGAATTTGTTGTCAGAGTATCTGCGTAGTAACAGCTGTGACTATACTCATGTCATCGTGACGGCTGACCGCCATCCCATGCGTCATTGTTCATTCAAATCCGAAGGCGGGAAATGGCAGACACACTGCGTGGCTGATTCGGTCGGTGCGGCGATATTTCCGCCGATTATGGACCGACTTCTCGACATCCCCGATAAAGTGACAATTCTTCATAAAGGTGAAAATGCCGCGACTGAAGAATATTCCATACTTAAAAATAAGGATGCCGCCGAAAGGATTCTCGCGATTATCAAAGATAAGAATATCGAACAGACCGACATCTGCGGACTCGCCGGCGATGTCTGTGTAGCCGATACAATACGCGACTGGATGACCTTTCCGGGAAAGACCAAACTTAATGTACTAAAGGAGTTCGCCCCGTCAATCGACGGCGGCGCCACCCTCGACTCCCTAATCACAAAATCTTGATACAGCGGTCACTGCCGACAGAGTCAGTCACCACGATTTCATTGTCACCTTGGCGCAAAGGTATATTTCGCCATATCATAGTGTTTACCTCATCAGGGATGGCGCTCCCATACAAGCGACCGTTTACCTTAAGCTCGGCGGCTCCGCGATTACCGAAAACCGTCACATCTATGACCGGCGACTTGACCGTGATGTTTCTGCGCCCGGCGATATATAACACCGGCGATTGCTTGTTCCAGTTGGCTTTATAAAAATAATAGGCATCTTTTTTTGTGGCACGATCGTAGGTGACAAGCCCCTTGTCATTTCGTCCGAACGTGTCCCCTTCTTTTCTCCCCGCCGAGGAAAAATCGGCAAGACACCATATAAAGTTACACCACAGATATTCCCTTGCCTTCAATATTTTCCAGTTTTCGATATGATAATAGGTCTGCCAGTTTTCCGGATGCCATTGCCCCCAGGGTTCAGGATGTATCAACGAATCACACTGTTGAAATATGCTTGCACCGGCACCATACTCGCTTATACCCATCGATCTACCGGGATGTGCCTTATGCTCGGCATCTATCCATGATGCCATGTCGGCGGGATTGTCACCGTACCACCCGAAATACTTGTTGAAAGCGATATAATCGGGATAACCGTTAAATTCTTCATTCTGATTGCTCGCTCCCACTGTCAGGCGAGTCGGGTCAAGCACCTTCGCAAGAGAATCAAGTTCGGCGACCATACCCCCGACAGGCTCCATCCATCCCGAATTGACCTCATTGAATAAACCCCACGTCAATATCGAAGGATGATTGTAATTCTGATAAATCAGCTCTTTCAGCTGCTGCCTGAGATTTTCGGCATATTCCGGATTAGAGATAAACACATTTACAAACGGAATCTCGGTCCAGGCAACAAGCCCGTGCCGGTCCATGCGGCTATACATTTTTTCGGAATGTGGATAATGTGCCAGACGCAAGGCATTGCATCCCATGTCAAGAGCCAAGGCTATGTCCTCGTCAAAATCAGTGTCACGATATGCCGACGCTCTTTCCGCCCTGTCCTGATGCAGGTTGGCACCGTTAAGACGATAAGGGCGACCGTTCAGAAAAAATCCATGATCGGGATCGGCATGATAAAAGCGCAACCCTACATCAACGCTCCTGTCATCGACCTTGACACCATCTTCGAGCAGGATGACCTCGCCTTTATACATAAATGGATCGTCTATTCCGTCCCATAGATGCGGGTCACGTAATGTCAATGAAAGCCGCGCCACGCCGTCGCTGCCCACTTCGCTCTTTCCATGAGCCACGATGCTGTCACGGTCAAGCAAATTCACAACGATCTCGCGTTTACCGGTTTTCGTATCGCAAGAAGACACCATTGCCGTCACATCAATCTCAGCTTTTTCCTTAGTGATTTTCTTTTGGGCGAAAAAGACACCGGGCGACCCGTAGAAATCAGGGCTTATACAAGTTTCACCGGTAATAAGGAGTTCGACACCCCGGTTAAGACCGCCAAATATATTGAAATCACCGCTTATCGGCGCCGTATCCGATACCTGTGAATTATTTACCCTGATATCTATCTTGTGGCTTTTTCCGCCGGTGACGTATGGAGTCAGCTCTATGACAAAAGCCGTATAACCGCCGCGATGTTGCCCTATCCATTTATTGTCGACATAGACATCAGCGACACTCTGGGCTGCGTTAACCCGCAGAAAATACCGCTGAGGCGACCTGGAAAGCGGGATATCGAGCATACGCGAGTATGTGGCGGTTCCCCTATGATAGTCGCCACCAAACATCGCGTCGGTAACATTCCACATATGGGGAAGGTCAACGGCATCCCCCTCATTCATGGTGCGCAATTCGACCCCCTTCTTAAAACGCCACCCGCGATTAAGGTCAACCACTTCCATAGCAAAACCACCGACAACAGCCAGCAACGCAATCAATGCCACCAGATATCTTTTCATAACACCATGTTTCATTAGTCATTGTACAAATATAATAAATATATCTCCATTATCAATAAGCGACAAGGCGGATGGTCCTCACGGACTGTCCGCCTCGTTTTATAAAACAATAGCTTTAAGAATAAAATAGACTACTCGTTTAATAACTGTCAGTAATTATTGAGTAAGCTTCTTTTATCGTTTATTCGTATAATTATCCGGATGCAAAGTTACTTCACATACACAAGTCTCACCATACCTAAAATCAAGTAATCTGCACGGTTTTTACGCCGGCAAATAATCAAAAGTGATTACTTTACGCGCACTATCTTAAATTCAGTGCCCGTATATGTGAAGTCAATCACTCCCATCGCATACAGTTTCACTATGATATTTTCTGCCGTCACACGGCTGATATGGGTTCCCGTCATATAGTCTTCCACCGTGGTCATGCCCCATTCGTCAAGATAATCAAGGAGCGCCGACTCGGAGTCGGAGAGTGAAAACATGAATCCCTCTTCCGCTTCGGCTACATGACGCCACGCCTTGACCATCACGGGATGTGCCACGATATTCTCGTCTTTCACCCGATAGTAGGCGCGCCACGTGCCGTCGGATTCCTTGGAATACACAGGGCGACGGGCGGCTTTCACGATATCGGCACGGAGCACGACCGCGCCGTTGTCGACCTTAAATGCCGTTATCTTCACTTCCTGAGGCGGGTGGCAATACATCTGTGCCGCCTGCTCTATGACATAGATATCCTCCTCATTGCGCACACCGGCGATGTTGCCGTTGTCTTTCACTCCGACAAGCAGCCTGCCTCCGTCATTGTTGGCAAACGCCGATATCGAATGGGCGATCTTGGCTGCATCGGTGATGGCAAACTTGAAGTCCTGATGCTCATGCTCGCCCTCCGTGATAAGTGAATGGATGTAATATTTCCCTTTTATGGGCTGTATATCCTTCATCGCTCATCATGGATTATTCGGGATAGACGAGTTGCGACGGAGTGATGCAGTCAAGCACCTCCTCAAGATAGCGCTGCGCTTCCCTACGTGCACCCGGGGCATCCATGTAGCTGTAATTGCCGCAGTCGCGCGGTGTGGCTCCGGGTATCTCACCCTCGTAACCGGCGATAAAACGGAATGTCTCTTTCATCAGCTCCACGATGTCGCTGCTTTCATAGTCGCCGCTCAAGAGCAGATAATTGCCGGTCTTGCATCCCATCGGGCCCCAATACACTACCTTGTCACGCCATGCCGGGTGATTGCGAAGAAATGTGGCGGCAAGATGCTCTATCGTGTGGAGCACTTCGCCCGGCAGCGCCTCCTGACGGTTAGGCTCGGTCATGCGTATGTCGAAAGTGGTTATCACGTCGCCCTTTGGCGTAGTGTCCTTGCGCGATACATATATGCCACGCTGCAGCGTGAGATGATTCACAGTAAAACTTGCAATCTTCTCCATTTCCTTAAATTGTTTCAAGTAGTGATACAAGCAGGTCGAATGTGTGACGCGGCGCATCATCCCAGAACGATGCATACTGAGCGGAATTGTCGGCTTCCCCGGGGGTGTCGCTGATCACGCGTATGCTTACAAACGGCACTCCTTTAAGATAACATGCCTGAGCTATCGCCGCCGACTCCATGTCGACAGCCATCACCTCGGGATATATCTCCTTTATCGCGGCGAGACTTTCAACACTGTCGACAAACTGGTCGCCACTCGCAATCAATCCGCGCTTCACGCCCTCGCGGTCAAACACCTTTGAGCCGACGACCTCTACCGGAGCCTCAAAATATTGAGGCATTCCCTGCACACATCCGCGCGGGACACCACATGGGCCGCACCACACGTCATGATATGCTACACGGTCGCCCACAACCACGTCAAGTATCTTCGCGCCGTAGCCCGTACCTCCCGCCACGCCGGAGTTTATCACCAGGTCGGGACGGGCGGCATCGATAAGTGTCATCGCCCCGATAGCGGCATTGACCTTCCCTATGCCACATTGCATTATTGTCAGTGAATTATCGCCCATTTGTCCCTCATAGAGGGTTATATCGTTGACTGTGCGTGATTTATAGTCTTTAACAAGCGGCAAAAGCAAGTCAAGTTCCTTCTGCATCGCCACTATTATACCTATTTTCATGATTTCCGAGTTGTAATTGAGAGTGCTAAATTACGAATTTTTTAGATGGTACACAATCGGAAAAAGCGTACCTTTGCAATACAATAGTTCAACTTTCGCAAGCGAAAGCTGACGGTTAAGAGTTTAAACGCTTGCCTTGCAAGCAGGTTAAAGGTTAAGACACGGGCAGACCTTGATAATTTCAACGGTAACACCCACCCTAAACCCTAAACTATAAACCCTAAACCTTTTAAACCATAAATGAGCTTGCGAAACTTAAATTATAATGGCGTATGAATTTAGAAATTGAGGAGGTGGTTAGTAACATAGCCCCCGGTCTTCAAGTGATAATGATAGAGGCGGATGTGACCAACTCCCCCACCACCCCCCAACTTAAGGAGGAACTTGAATCGCTTGCTGCAAAAATCGCGGCGACCTATGAGTTGCCCGACATCAACAAGCGTCCCGGCATAGCGGCTACACGAGCCGCCTACAAGGCTCTTGGAAAAGAGCCCAACCGTTACCGCCCTTCCTGCGAGGCGATGTGCCGCCGTATAGTCAAGGGCATGGGGCTTTATTACATCAATAATCTGGTCGACCTTATCAATGTGCTGTCAATCGCGTCGGGCTACTCCATCGGCGGGTTTGACGCCGATAAAATCGAGGGTGACACACTCCGTCTCGGAGCGGGGCGCGAAGGAGAGCCGTTTGAAGGCATAGGAAGAGGTGTGCTCAACATCCATTGCCTTCCGGTGTATCGCGATGATGCAGGCGGTATCGGCACCCCTACAAGCGACAACGAGCGCACAAAACTTGACCTCGACACCACACGCCTCTTGATGTGTATCAACATCTACGGAGAAGAAATGTCGCCTGCCGACACTGAAGCTCTCGCCATTGACCTACTCAAGCGCCATGCCGCAGCACGTAATATCAAGGTTACGCGCCACCACGTAAATTGACATATTTATTCTTGAAACATCTAAAAAACATATATTTTGAAATGAGACATCTGCTTACAATAATCGCCCTCTTCCTCACCTCAATTTCCGTAAGTGCCGCCACGGCGCAGTTCAAGCGCATCTGGATAGAAACCAATGTTGACAAAGATGGAGAGAAAGGATTGATGATACACTCCGATTTCGACCTCAACGGGGCAAAAGACAAGGTTGTGCAATGCCAAGCTATATTTTACGCCGCTCCCGGCGGTCGTGCATTGCGTGACATCAACGATAATTACCGTCTGTCACCATCGCTAAACTATGTGTCATCATCCTCTTATATGAAAGCGAAGACCAATGCGATGGATATCAACGACATGGAGGTATTTATCCCCGCCGATGAACTGCATCTGAAAAACAAGCGCAAATATCGCATATATGTAAAGGTATCGATATATACCGATCCGGGAAAGACCGGTGAGTTCCTTGCCGAAAGCGACTACATCCCCTTTATCATCGACATGAACAATCTTCAGGCTTCAGGTGAACGCTTTGACTACGACCCGTCAAAACCTGTTGTCGTGCCGCAGCTCCCCAAGGTTAAAGCCGAAGAGCAACCCGCAGTAAAAGAGCCACAGCCCGCTAACGAGGAAGAACCGAAGCGCGACAAGAAAGGCCGCATCAAGCCTAAAAAAGGCAAAGTGTTCATCTCATAACACGAGCTCGGCGAAGAGGCGGTCGAATGTCTCGTCGAGATTGACAGTCTTGCCCGGATGAGGGCGTGATGTCTGCACACACGCGCTTCTCACCGCCGTGAGCCACCGGAAACGCTCCTCGACGGGATACGTCGCTATCGGTCCCGCCGCAGGGCTTCCTGCAGCCACGGCGAGTATGCCGTCGAGCTGACGCTTTATCTCGGCATGACAAAGCGCATTGTCAAACGCTCCTATCCGGCGCTCGTCAATATTGACGGCGGCGCGTATCCAGCGGCTTCGCTTGCACATCATCACAAGCCCCACATTGATAAACTCCTCGCGCTCTACCCTCGGCAGATAACGCAACACGGCATACTCATATAAGTGACTTCCTTGCATTGACCGCTTCTTTTACAAATATATCAGAGTGTTTCAATCTCGTGGTCAGAAACCGGCGATACACATCGCGCAGCTGCTCCGGGGTCTCGTCGACACCATCCCATTCGAGCCATTCATCCGGGATTAGTCCCACAATCTTTTCAAGAGTGCGCGGAGTGATTTTCTGGCGCAGTAGCTTGTCGGCGTCCTCAATCCGCGAAGCCTTGCGGAGCAGCGCGTGATCCTTTATATAGCTGAACGGCGACATCGCCGCTTTCTCCCAGTCACGCCACGAATGATGGAAATACAATGCCGCGCCATGGTCTATGAGCCATGTCTCACCGTGCCACACAAGCATATTGGTATTCTTCACCGTACGGTCGACATTGGTAACAAACGCATCGAGCCACACGATCTGTGAGGCAAGCATCTCATCCACAGGATTGACGTATGGGTCAACCGTCAACGCCCCCGATAGAAAGTGAAGTCCCAGGTTAAGCCCCCGGCTCGCCTTCAGAAGGTCCTGTATCTCCTCGTCGCCTTCAGTCCTGCCAAAATCCTCGTCGATGTCAAGCAACACAAGTTCAGGCACTTTCATGCCGAGCGCACGGGCTATCTCGCCACCGATAAGTTCGGCTATCAGCGCTTTCTTTCCATGCCCGGCACCACGGAATTTAACCACATACTTAAATCCGTCGTCAGCCTCGGCAAGCGCAGGCAGCGAGCCCCCTTCGCGCAACGGCGTGATATAGCGTGTCACCTCTTGTCGTCGTAGTTCCATAATAAATTCATCTTTTGCAAATATAACAAACTTTTCCCTAAAAATCCCTCCACGACCTCCTTATCGTTTTGGAGATTACCACCGGTATATCTCCGGTACTTCTCGCGGAAATTTTGATGAGGCACTGCGAGCAACACCACCCTCGTATCACGGGCTGCCTTCCAGCAGTCCCTACAGCTTCGCGCCTACAACTGATTTACAAGCCGTTGTAGGGGCGAGTGGAAGCTCGCCCGCATCCCGCCACAACATCGCGGGCTGCCTTCCAGCAGCCCCTACAGCTACGCGCTGACAACTGAAATCTGAAAACTGACAACTGCCCTCTGCCGACTCTTTTCCCGCAGGGAAAAATCCAAATTTAGCCGGGCGGTTGAGCGCAGCG